>ENA-OZAA01000417-OZAA01000417.1-human-gut-metagenome-genome-assembly--contig:-NODE-417-length-23209-cov-6.463203_pt1 | contig 23209 bp, 28 predicted proteins | sample MGYA00244204_ERZ653492 | MGnify/ENA primary metagenome ERZ653492 (study PRJEB26926, sample SAMN06164980) | human gut metagenome | biome: ENVO:00009003; feature: ENVO:2100002; material: ENVO:00002003... | reverse complement strand
GGATTAGTCTTAAAAGGAGAAATGAATGAAGACAGTTTCAAGCGAGATAACGGCACATTAGTTATCAATCTCCCGGCAGACGAAGGTTCAAGCTACAAGACAGAAGCAAAGACTTTGGAGTTCCCAGAGCCGGAAAGTATGATTGCTTATCTGGAATATTTGCTGGAACAAGTTTCAATTGCTTCATCTGTCAGCTTTATCACTCCAAAGGATATCACTAATACTGGAAGCGGTGGCAACGGTATTGCATTGTCTATGCGTAATGATATTGCACTGGCTACTCAAAGTGTTGCCGATTGGTCTGATTCTATCAATGAAATAACCTATCTTTTCCAAGAGATGTTAGGATTGGAAGAAGACCAGACGAATGCTTATACAGATTTGAAAATTAAAGCCAAACTGAATATTTGGAGCATGGAAACCAACAATACTAAGATTACCAACTTAGCTATGGAATCTAAATGGATTTCCCGACAAACATTGATTGAAGAATCTCCGTCTTCTGCACCAGATGAACTTGACCGAGTAGAAAAAGAAAAGAAGCAAGAAGAAGAAGATGCTATCAAGCAAGCTGAAAAAGCTGAACGGATAAGCAAGAACAACAATACAGAGATTATCGAAACTCCTAATAAAACTACTTACAGTAGCAACGTTTAAAATAACATATCATGGATTGGACGCAGATTTTAGTATCAATACTTGGAGGAGGAGGTTTCTTAGGTGGAATAGTTTCACTTGTAAATATGAAACCTTCTCGCAAGAAAGCGATGGCAGAGGCTCGGACAGTTGAGATTACGAACCTTGAAAAGTCAATATCAATAATGGAGAAAAGCTACAGTAACATACAGACGTATGTGAACAAGGAAGTAACCCGTATTGAAAACGACCTTTCAGAACTGAAAAAAAAGTATGAAGAAAAAGTTATCTCTATACGGCAAGCATACATTTGCAAAGTACCAAGCGAAGAATGTCCGGTGCTGTTAAAGCAAGCAAAGTTTGATATGGCACATGAATGTGAAGAATGTAGAGGCTGTGAAAAGAATGAAAAGAAGGAGGACTGATTATGAATATAAAGAACTATTTCAATATCAAAGAGCTTGTTTGCAAGCATGTATATAACAAGTTTGGAGAAATGGCTTGGACGTTTTTTGACCCACGATTGCTTGAAACAATATGCGTCATACGAGAAAAGCTTGGTAAGCCTATAACTGTCAATACTTGGCATTCGGGAGGAAGTCTGACACAAAGAGGACTGCGCTGTAATGTGTGCCAATTAGTAGCTGAAAAGACACGATTGGAAAAGGTGTATGTGTCTGCACATCTACAAGGAACTGCGCTGGACTTTGATGTGAAGGGAATGACCGCTTTGGAAGTTCGTAATTGGATTAAGGCAAATCAGATACTTCTCCCTTATCCGGTACGCTTGGAACAAGATGTCACTTGGGTACACTTAGATGTACGTACTGATGGAAGTAATGGCAAAGTAACCTATTTCAAAGGATGAAAAAGGTTCTTCTCCTAATAATCCTTTTGCCTCTTTTGTTTTCATGCCGAACTGCAAAAGACTTGGAGAAAAATACGGAAATAAAAGAGATTATCAAAGAACGGCATGATACTCTAACGGTACACACAAGAGATAGTATCTATTTTTCTGTTATTCAAAAAGGCGATACTGTTTTTAATACTAAGTATATTGAAAAAATCAAGTACATAGACAGAACAGTAATACAGAACGATACTATATATCAAGAGAAAGAAGTCATTAAGGAGAAAAAAGTCATTAAGAAACATGTCCCATCATGGTGCTGGTGGCTTTTACTAATTAATGCGACAATCATAGGAATAATCGGAATTAAATACTACGTAAAATGGCGAACGAAGTAAACCCTATACTGAATATATACAATGAAGATGGTACTCCCTTCCACGATATCAGTTTGAGAAAACACACTTTCTCAACTATTGTTATGTCGTTAAATGACAAGATAGAAGGAGAGTTTTATTATAAAGACAATTCACTTTCGTTTACTCTGCAAGAATATGTAGAGTATAAAGGAATAAAGTATATCCTTAAAAATCCTCCCGTAGTTGTTAGAAAAGGAATGACCTCGGAAAACAGCGAGGCAAAGGGAATGACTAAATATAGTTGTACTTTCTATCACGAAATGATTGAATTGTACAACATTCCTTTTACTGACATTGCTATTAGTAGCAGTGAGGAAAGTTATCGCAGCGAAAAACGGACTTTTTCGTGGATTGGTACATTAAGCATGTTCGTTCAAAAAATCAATTCATGCCTTGTCGGAACTAAATGGACTTGCAAGTTACAACCAACATTTGTAGATGATGGGACAATGAGTGATGTATTATCATTCAGCAATCAATTTATTTCAGACGTTTGCAAGACCGCATATGAAACATGGAAAGTCCCGTTTGTAGTTGATGGATATACTATTTGGTTTGGCAAGCCATCTAAGGAAATACTTGACGATGAAAACAAGCCATACATATTCAAATTCGGACAAGGTGTAGGACTAAAAAACAACGATTGCACACCAAAGAATAATAAGGTCATTACTCGTATTGCTGGATATGGTAGCAACATTAATATTCCGTATGGCTATCCTATAATTACAGATGCAGACGGAAATCGCATTGAGCACCCATATACTCGTGACACATTAATGCCATCAGTATATGTAGAGGCAGTTAGAAATAAAGTCTTGTTTGGTTCTAAAAAACCTCTTATTGACTACTATGACGCAGATAGCAGCTATCCTACTCCTATCAATCCTCTTGCACCAGTATTCCATATCCAAGAATTTTCCAGCATACAACCTACTATTGAAGGTATGACATACAAGGGACAAGCTATTGACTTGTTCAAAGAAGTAATAGTACCGGAAGGTGGCTGGGATGATTATATTGACCCCGAAACGGGAGAGGTTAGACAGTCGTATTTTGATGTGACGCTTTATCCTCTTGGCTTTGACTTATATGCACAAGCAGCAGTTACAAGTGGAATGACCTTCTCCATGAAGTCCGGTGACACATTAGGAGCTAACTACGAGGTAGCAGTAGATTGGGAAGATGTAAAAAAGAACTTCTATGTAACTGATGAAGCTGGAAACATTGTATTCAAACCAAATGGAGAACAGAGGGACTATGCTAAATATCCAGACAGTACAGACCAAGCTATTACTATTAAACTGACAAAGGACTTAGATACATTTGGTACGATAATGCCAAGCAAGTTCCAGCAAGTTAAAACTGGCGACAAGTTTGTCATATTGCACATTGAAATGCCACAAGCATATATAGACAAGGCACAAGAACGTTTGGACGTTGCCATGAAAAGATATATGCTTGAAAATAATATGCCTTTGTATGACTATCCTTTGAGCTTCGACGAACACTTCTTGGAAACAAACCAAGCAATTCTTGCGCAGATTAAGCCTAATACTATTGTCAGATTCTTGTATAAAGACAATGAGGACGCTATGGAATTATCTGTGAAGGAAATGTCAATCCAATATGGTACAAATCCGCTTCCGACCTATAATATTACCTTAACGGACGAAGTGTCTATTGTACTGAATCAGATAGGACAGATAGCTGATGGGCTTAGCAAGTTAGGAAGCCAAGTAGCACAGTTACAAGCTATTTATGGACTTGACATTGTAGGCGAACTGAACAAAAAACTCAGCAGAGTTAAAGATGATACCGCACAAGGAATGATAACTTTCTTGCGTGGATTGAAAGTCGGTAGCTTTGTGACCGGAAGTACGGGCGGTATATTCTATGCAGATACAGACGGAAAGTCCCATGCTGAACTTGACTATCTAACTGTACGAATGAAAGCCATGTTCTATGCTTTGGAGATTATCAAGACCGGAGTTATCGGAGGTCGTCAAATGATTACTCCCGGTGGTGCAATCGAATGTATCAAGATAGAAGATAGAAATGATATACTTGACGAAGAAGGTAACAAGACTGGCGAAAACATTTGGGACTACTGGCGATGCTATTTCTATCAAGATGATGGCACAGAAGCGTTAGATAATCGTTTCCGCGCTGGGGATATGGCTTTAGCACAAGACTTCAATATTAAGGAGGGAGTTTATGAGAATGTGTCAAATCATTACTTATGGCGTTTAGTCGTAAACGTAGGAACTAATTACATTGACATCTCAAAAACTGATGCTGATGCAGCCAGTGATGCACCACGAGTAGGAGATACCATTTGCCAATTAGGTAATAAGACCTTTGTTGATGCAAATGGTGTTACTCATGTAGAGGACAAGACAAGACAGAATGCAATTATCTTTAGTGCAGTTGACACTTTCTCACCAAGTATGACTTTATATGCTGGCATAAACAGCTATTCATACCTCAACAAAGAGTATGTGTCCTATGGTGTTGATAAGACCACAAATCTCGCTTATATGAACGTCTATGGCAACTCTTATATTGGAGCAAGAGATAAGAGCAGCTATATGAAGTTTGATACGGTAACTGGTGTTGAGATAAAAGGTAAACTTGTAACTAAATCCGGCAAAGACGTTGAGGAAACATTCAACAGCTTCCAAGACCAGATAGATGGAGTAAAGGAAACTTGGTACGGAGAATATACACCAACTCTTACTAATCAGCCAGCAGTTGATTGGAACACAGAAGCTTTGAAAAAACGGCATGAAGGTGATGTATTTACCAATATCCAAGAATATGTCGATGATGAAACTACTCCCGATGCAGGCAAATCATGGAGATGGGTAAAGACGGGAGATACATGGGGATGGACGCAGATTGCAGATAATGACACTTCAAAAGCTTATCTTGAAGCAGCTAAAGCGCAAAAGGCAGCAGAAGAAGCTAAGAAAGAAGCCAATGACGCAAAGCAGACTGTAACCAATATGAAAGACTTCACAGACGAAGCCTTTAAAGACGGTATTGTTGACAGACAAGAAGCTGCTGCGATTGAGAAATATTTGAACTCAATTAAATCAATACAGAAGAGCGTAGCTGAATCTTATTCTAAGGTTTATGGTAATCCTTTATTGTCCGGTACTGCTAAGGTAGAACTAAAAACCGCTTATGATGGATTTAATGTGGCAACTACCGAGCTTATTACTGCTATTGATGATGCCATAGCTGACGGAGTAGCTACCTCAACGGAAGTCGCTTTGGTAGATGGTAGGTACGACACCTTCAATACCAAATATGGAGATTTTATAGCTTATTTGAATGCAGCCAACAACTTTATCCAAGACAAAATAAACACTTCCGCAGAAGATGCGAAGAAAGCTGCGGAAGAGGCTCAAAAGGCGGCAGATGCAGCTAAAGCAGAAGCGGAAGCAGCTAAACAAAGATTGGATAAGTGGGCAGAAGATGGGGTTATATCTCCTACTGAAAAGCAATCAATCAAAGATGAAATAGTTCGTATAGACGCTGACAAGACAAATATTACAGCAGGATATACTTTGTATTCATTGGGTAGCCCTACGGGTTATCTGAATGCTCATAGCAATTATCGTGCAGTGTTGGTTACATTATCTGCTTCTACTCCCGAAAATATAACTATACCTTCTGACTTCGCTTCAAAGCAATCTGCATACTACAATCAAAGAACGGCAGCTTTGAATGCCATCAGTGACGCAGCTAAGGCAGCAGTAGATACCGTTAAAAAAGATTTGGCTGGTTATGAATATCTAAAGAAAGCGTGGAAAGAGAGTACCACAATCGAAGGTGGCGTTATTCAGAATGCGTTAAACATGCTGGGATATACTGACCCGGTAGCTGGATTTAAAGTAATGTCCGGTATGAATGGTGTCTATGATGCTACTAAGGTCGGTGGAGGTATTGCTTCTTGGTATGGAGGTTCTATGAAGGATAGAGCAGATTATACAGAAGCAAACATGCCATCAGATGTAGCAAAGGCTATCATTCGTATGGATGGCTCTGGCTACCTTGCAAGCGGTGCTGTATGGTGGGGGACTGATGGTGTTTTCCATGCTGACCCACAATCATTCATCATCAAAGAAAATCAGCTTGGCGACTATGTTTCTCTATTCCAGATTGTATATCGTTCTGGAACTCCGAAGACTATTAGCTACATGATACCACAATATCCGATGCAGAAATTAACGGTTTCTGACTACATCGAAATAGGAACAACTGGGTATCGCATTGGAGTAGATAGTGCCAATAATGCTATTAAAGTCTACAAAGAAGATGGCTCGGCAGTTAACTTCTACGCAAGCGGTGCTGTATCTGCAAAAGGTATCAGTTCTGGTAGTGGAGGTGGAGGAGGCGGTGGGCTTATCCAAACCGTTTATGGATATTCAAGTTTAGGTGGCACATTCGCTGATTCAACATTATCAGACACCTTCAACGCATACACTATCAACAAGTTGGCAAGTAGAATTTCCGAGCTTGAAAAGAATGGTGGTGGAGGTACTGGCATTGCTGGTATCAAAGTTAACAGCCAAACTTATGTGCCAGACACAAGCAAGTATATTACGCTCCCAAACTACCCTTCCACTACTATTACTGGAACGGGAAATGTCCTTACCAACGCTACTTATGACAATAGTACGCGAGTACTGACATTAACTAAAGGCAATATTGCTACTACCGCTAACCATTTAGAGAGATATGCTCAAATAACCTCTACTGCGATAGATACTGTATCTACATTTACAGCATCTAAGACATCTGTATGGGAGGCAAATGGTACTGCATATGGAACTACTGGTGCTAATGATACTGTATTAAACATTGGTTCTGCGGCAAATAGGTTATTCCAATTAAGAGCAACCTATAATTCTGATGATTTTTACTTTAGAGGTGTTGGTGCAAGTTCTTTCAGAACTTGGTACAAAATACTGCACGAAGGTAACTACGCCTCTGCATTAGACAGTAAATATCTGAAACTTTCTGGTGGAACATTGACGGGAAAACTAACTGTTGGAGATACTTTAACTTCTGCAATAGTAGCTACCATTAAATCAAGTAATGCATCTGGAACTTATATTCAATTTGTAAATGGTACAACACCTACAGTTGAAGTAGGATATAGTGCGATTTATGGAGCTTACCTATACAATGATAAACTTGATAGCCATCCTACATTATGTTTAGGATTAGCTGATAATTTAAGAGGTGCTATAATATACAGATATGCAGGAGTTAATTATAATGTATGGCATTCCGGAAGTCTTAAACCATACCAATTCACTAATTGGGCTGATACAAGAAGCGTAAATCAAGTGCCTAATGATTATAATAACTTATTCATAATGAGAGGCATTAAGGATTTAACTACTATTGGTCTTTCAGCTGGTGGAAGGTATGCAACTGTATGGGGATGGAGAGGATGGTCGGATAGCAGTGGAGGGAATGCTTGGGAAATAGCTTCAACTAATGAAGATTTATATACTCGTCACGGAGAAACTACTTCTTGGACTTCGTGGGCAAAGATACTTAATAGCTCCAATTACCAAAACTATATGCACGATAGATTTGGTACATCTGGTCTTATAGTATATTCCTCTTCAAGTAATGAGATTAACTTCGGAGGCACATATACAGCTAATAACTATATCTTTTTTGGATATACTTCAAAAGATAATAGACCAAGACCTACTGAATATCATTTTGGGCAAAATGATGCAAGTTTACATGGGAAATATTTCCAGTCACATATACCTACTGGCACACAGCCGTTTCAGTGTGTATCTACTACTACATGTACGAATTTGAATGCGGATATGGTAGACGGATATCATTCTAATGATTTAACTAAAAGGGTGTTTATCGCTGGAATGCCCGGAGGTGCAGGTTCTAAATGGATAAGAATTGGTGTTTTAAAATATCCGAGTGCAGGTGATTCTAACACTGTAATGATAACTATATCGAATTCTTATTCATATTCAATGAATAGGTCTGTAACTTTTATAATATCATTGACACATCATGCAAGTAAACCTATAATAACACAATTGAATGGTTATCCTGCTCCATTTACAGCAGTAAGAATTTTAGCTCCCAAAGACAATAATGGAGATTATACATATGGTGATAGATATGTAGACATATCCTATTCTACTTCAGCTGCAAGTGAAGCATCCAATAGTATTTATTTAAATGCTATAAATCTTAATTATAATCATTCGTATCATTTTGTTCCCAATAAAAGTTTTGTAGATGGGTCAACTATTCCTTCTAATTATGGTGAAATATGGAATTTTCCTTTTACTACTGGCTTAGGTAGTAATGCTAATATATATTCACAAGATGGTTTGATTGAGGGAGGGACTTTAAAACTAAGTTCTACAAGTACTTTTGGTGGTAAGGCTACATTCAACGGAGGACTATCCGGGACACTGACTGGCTCTCTAAGTGGAAACGCTACAACCGCTACAACATTACAGACTTCACGCACAATTTGGGGACAAAGCTTCAATGGTGCTGCAAATGTGAGTGGTAGTCTTACTGGCGTAGCTTCGATTACAGCTTCGGGAAACATAACAGCAGCAGGTGCGATTACTGCTAAGTCTTCCTCTGACTTTAGATTAAAAGAGAATTACGATGGGCTTATAGATTACCGAGAAAGACTACTAAAACTTGGCAGAGTTTATGACTATAATTATAACAAAAAAGCATTGGATTTATACCAAGATAGGATAGACAATAAACGTCATACCGGACTTGTATATCAAAATGCGGTGAAAGCTGGTATCACAAATTTCTGTCACGAAAAGGATGAATATGGATATGGTAGCTTGAATTATTTATCTCCCGACCTTATCGCAACAATCATTGGTTCTGTGCAAGCCAATATCCTTTCTATCCGTCTTGTTGAATCAGAGCAAGAACGAATGAGAAAGGAATTGGAGCACGCTAAATCAGAGATTAAGAGGCTTAAAGGCTTAGTTGCCTCTTTACAGAACTAAGTTCTTTTTCTAAGGTAGCTATCTTCTTTTTGAGGGTAGCTACCTCATTATCTACTTGCTGAATACCTCGCCATAATACGGGTATTAAACGTTCGTATTGTATTACATAATAATCTTTAAAACAGTTACTTACCCATTGGCTATATCCATTTATATTTAAGTGCCGAAAACCCATAGGTCTTTAGCCTATGGGATGTAAGGCACTAACCTTGTTGTTCAATATATTTCCTAATTGTTTCTGGACTTGCTTCTCCTATTGAGCAACAGAAATATCCATCACTCCATAATGTGCGTTCAACCCAAAACTCTTTTCTCAACTTACTCTCAAATAGTTTCCAAGCGAATATCGTACTCTCTTGCTTGAGTTTTCTAACAATAGATGTTACTGATATGTTCGGTGGATAGTTGATGAGAAAATGGATGTGGTCTTTGTCTGACTCCATTATTTCAATATCAAAATCAGACTTTTCTGCGATACCCTTTAAAATACATTTGATAGTATCATTGAATTTGCCTACGAGCAACTTCTTTCTGTACTTAATACAGAATATCAAATGACACTTCAAGTAATATTTGTGTCGGTTACTATGCTCATAATCACTCCTCATACTACAAAATTAACGAAAATATTTCACTTTTACAAAACATTTCTTGTTTTTGTAAATACTTATATGTATATTTGCACTATGATTAAGACGATAAATAGAACATACAGATTTAGGATATATCCAAATGCTTCCCAAATGGAATTGTTGGCGAAGCACTTCGGCTGTACTCGCTTTGTCTATAACTATTTCCTTAATCAAAGGCAAGAGCAATATAAAGAGGAAGGAGAGAGTGATAACTACTATGCTCAGGCAAAGGCTTTAACTGAATTAAAGAAAAAAGAAGAAACCGCTTGGCTTAAAGAAGTAAACTCTCAAACACTTCAATTTGCTTTGCGTAATCTTGAAACTGCATACACTAATTTCTTCCAAAAGAGAGCGAAGTTCCCTAACTATCACTCAAAGAAAGGTAAGAATACATTTACCGTACCCCAATTTGCAACTATTGAAGATAGTAAGTTGTGGCTACCTAAATTCAAGAGTGGTATAACTATCCGTCTGCATAGAGAAATCAAAGGTAAGATGGGCAAAGTTAGTCTAACTAAAACTCCAACAGGAAAGTATTTTGTATCAGTATTCACAATAGAGGAGTATCAAGAACTTGCACCTGCTAATAAAGCAGTTGGTGTAGATTTAGGTTTGAAAGACCTACTGATAACATCTGATGGTGAAGTATTCAAGAATAATAGATACACAAAGAGATATGAGAAGAAACTTGCAGTAGCACAGAAACACCTCTCAAGAAAAAAGAAAGGCAGTAATGAGTACGAAAACCAAAGGCTCAAAGTCGCCAAACTTCACGAGAAGATTTCTGCTTGCCGTATGGACTACTTGCATAAGTGTTCTCATTCTCTAATCTCTAACTACGATACCATTTGTATTGAAGACCTTAATGTAAAAGGTATGGTACGAAACCATAAACTTGCTAAATCAATTACTGATGCAAGTTGGGGGACATTCGTCACTATGCTAACATATAAGGCTAATTGGAATGGTAGAAATGTAGTTAAGATTGATAGGTTTTTTCCATCCTCTCAGCTTTGTAATGTTTGTGGCTATCGTAATAGCGAAATAAAAGACTTGAAAGTAAGAGAATGGGGTTGCCCATCTTGCGGTACACATCATAATAGAGATGTAAATGCTGCTATCAATATCCTAAAATTAGGATTAAATAATATATCGGCAGGGACTGCCGATTACACCGATGGAGAGGATAGAAGACCTAATCTTTTGAAAGGGCATTCCTCTGTGAAGTCGGAAGCCCACGAATCTTTAGTTCGTGGGTAGTTCACTTTTGCACATAACAAATTGATATGAATATGAAGTTTAGAGATTACATTGACCTTGCAGAAAAGTATGAGGTAGAGAGTTTTATCAAGTCTGACCCCATACAATTTCCACGAAGATTTAAGGATAGAAAAGACATCGAAGTAGCGGCAGTCATAGCAGCTTGGCTTGCTTATGGAAGACGCTCGGTATTCATTCCCAAAATAGATTATATTCTTACAGAGATAATGGGGAATAAGCCTTTTCAATACATATATGGCGTGGAATGGAATAAATACAAGGATAATTATACGAGCTTATACCGTATGACTTCTTGGCATTGCTTTGCTTCTCTTTGTGATAAACTTCATTCTATATATATGAAATATCCTAATCTTGAAGACGCTCTTGGACGTGTTACTTATTCACAGAAATGCACATACTATTGCCAGGGATTATGTCATTTATTGCATGGTGAAACAATGATACCCAGTCCAAATAGTAATTGTGCAAATAAAAGAGTAAACATGTTGCTTAGATGGATGATAAGGAAGGATAGCGTTGTTGATATTGGATTATGGAAAACTTTATCACCTTCTCGGCTTCTTGTTCCTTGTGATACACATTCTTTGCAGTCAGCAGTTGAATTTGGAATTATCCCCAAAGTAGATGAATCAAGAAAGACTTGCATAAAGGTGACTGAATTTGCAAAAAAAATATTTCCTTCTGACCCTGCAAGGTTAGATTTTAGTTTGTATGGCTATGGAGTGGAGAAATCAGAGAAATAAAGGTTATGTCAAGAATACTACGAAAGGATTAACGGGCTGGCTGAATGTAGAAGGTATTCATTTTGATGTGAATGTAACTTTTTGGAAAGATGATAAGGGAAAACCGTTTATCTGTGTGCAAAGAGCTATAGAGAAGGTGTTTGATGAAAAGACTTGTACATTCAATGACATTAAACCTCGACCATTTATAGAATGCAATGCTTTTTATACGGGAAAAACTTTTCCAAACGTTTCATATAAGGGATATTTTTACCTTGCATCCTTTCGGTTTGAACTACTTGCAAGCTGGGAAACAAAAGAGATGAAATCCTTATGTATGATTGTAAGCAGAACTACTGAACAACCCTTGATAAAGAGAATTAACCAAATAATGAAAGAGAAAAACCATGAATTGCCAAAAACTTAAAAACGATTTTATCAATATGAAAGACAAGACACTCAAAGAAGTGTGTGACATTCTTAGGAAATATGATATGAATTGGGAAATTTCATTGTCATATTTTGTCGCCAGCCTATTCGGTGTAGATAGGGCTGATATGCTTTCTAAAGACAGAAGTAAAGATATAGTTTATGCAAGATGGTTCTATTGGTATGTATTAAGAGAAGTCTGTAAAAAAGACTATGAAACAATAGCACAAGAAGTATCTATTGATGATGCTATATTTGTTACAAGTAGTATATACCAAGGAATATCAAACATGCAGGAACTTATATCATCCAACAGCTTTTACCGAGATAAATGGATGATAGTTAAAAGTATGGTAAGCTTGAAGAAGCCTACTTGAATTTTCAAATGCAAAGTTGTGGTGGGTTATTTGCCCACCATTTCTTTTTCCTTCGACAAGATATTCTCTATATTCTCCTCAGTAAATCCAAAGATAGCTGCGAAGCGTTTAAACTCGTCCATGCGTGACTTAGGTATCATTCTATACATGGAATTAATCGGTTTCTCACTTTTCATGGCTTTCATTGCCTTCAAAATCTCTTTTCTTTTCATTTCTTTTATTTTTACAACAATCACAGTCACATAAGAAAATCTTAGCTATGTCCCATGTTCTATCTACCAAATCTTGACCTAAATACTGTACTTCTTCCCCTTCTAATGGAATACCGTAGAATTGGCAGATATGAACGGCACAATGTCCCAATTCATGGTGATATGATTTAAGAAACTCTTTTTCAGAGTTGGTTATACTAATTACAATAACAGATGTCCTACTGATGTAGTCACTGAATGTAAGCCCAGTATTTACGCTGCAAGAGGACAAGTTGTCATAAGCAATATCATAACTTTTACTGCCACATTTCAACTTATCCATTGCATCCAAGACTTCATCCAAATAATCACAACTGTAGTCCAAGAACAGCAATATATGCCAATCATATTTTTCGATATAAAGCTCTTGTCGTTTCATAAAAGGAATATTTAGAGCATATCCTTCCAATTAATTACTTTTCCCATGCCCATCATGTCTGCGAAGAAATGACGGAAAGCTTTCTCCGTTGTAGGGTAATCCGGGTCGTCAATATAATCGCGAATGAATGTTGCATGGTATTGTTCGTTGGGAATGCTTTTGCCCAAATAATCAGCTTTTGCCATATTCGCAACATACACACTATTATAGCCATTATCCTTTTCAAGAGTAATGTTATACTTTTTAAGCATGGCTGTAACTTGGTCTTTAGTAATAGGAGTTATCTTACCCTCTTTAGTCTTCATCATTGAAACTGCCCAATCACACATTTTTTCACTGAAATTAAAGCCATAGTTTTGAAGATACGTCCGCATTTCTTCTGGTATATTGTCATATACATCAAATGAAGTATTTCCCATTTTACTGAATATTTATTTGTTAAACAAAAGGGGAGAATAATCTCCTCCCCTCTACTACATTATCAACGACGGCGACGGCGACCTCTACGCTCGCTCATACGGTCTTCCCGGTCATAATCACGGTCGTAGTCCCTATCGTACTCGCGTCCGTAATCTTCACGACGTTCACCCATTTCTTCCATTTCGTCCAAAAGGGTTTCAAAGTCTTCCTTCAAGCACTTCATGCTCTCTTTGAAGTTATCGTAGGCATCTTTGACACCACCACGACCTCTTTGAGAAATTTCTATCATTCCCATACTATTTACGTTTTAGATGTTGTTTTACTGTTTCTGTTAGAACTATTCAGTTCTTGAAGCAGGGACTTGATATCATTCAAATCGCCCTTCAAAGATTTAACTTCTGATTCTAAAGAACCGATTTTCTCTTCCTGCTGTTTCTCTTTGGCAAACTGAGGATTGAGTTGTTTCAATATATCATCGCAGCTTTCTATTACAGATTGGTGATAATCTCTGCTTTCCACTATCTGACGGCTGGTCTGAATCATATTCTCAACCTCTGAAAGAATTGCTTCCTTCTTGTCCGACACAATAGCATTAGAATAGGTAAATACCTCCACATTTGTAGGAAGTTTCTGAAATTCCATAACCTCTTCACCAGCCTTTATCTTCGCATCTATAACTGTTTCCTGCTGTGCTCCAAAAGGTACAGAAGGATTATAGGTAGGATATTTAGGCATAGGATTAGATACGGATTCAACCGTTCCTATCTTCAATATTGGTTTCTCACCTTTGATAAGAATATAGCAAATATTCCCTTGCTTTAATGAACCAAACATAGTCTAAACTTTTAATTGTTACTTACTCTTTGCCGATGAAGCAGATGCAGACTGAGTAGCTGCTGTAGCTCCTGCCGGACTGTTGATTGCCGTTACTCCCATAAGTCTGAATATTCCACAGCATTTGTCAATATAGACAAAATGTTCAGTAGTATATCCTGCTTGAATTTGTGGCGCTGGTGCGGCTGTACCTTGCGGAACAGTTACATCATGCCCAAGAACTTGCGTAGACTTATTATCAATAACTGGAATTTTAGTCGTTCCCACATTGCTATTCTCTGAAACTACTGTACTGTTTCGGTTTGCCATCGGAACAACTACATTAACGGGTAATGTAGCTCCTGCTGTACTAACCGGGTGACGAACTTTCCAAAGAACTACTGTGCGGTTTGGAAGGGCACGCCAGATACATGGGTTAATCCCATAATCTACTGTAGGAGTAGCTTCATCTGTAGTTTCTACATATCCCGAAGTTTCAATTACGGGAATACCTGCAACGTCTATTTTGGGCACAATTACCCTTCTTGCTACGGAAACACCATTGTTAAAATAGGTAGTCATATTCCTTGTTTTTAAAAATTAATACTATCTTTGCATCGGGATAGATAAGAATTGCAAACTTATCGAAAAGGCTTGCTAAGTGCCCTTCCCTTTCTTTTATTACTTAGCATCTTATTTACTAATAACTTAGCAATATGACAAACCAAGAATTTATCGAAAGTATCTCGCTTGAAGGCGAAATTTGGAAGGACGTAATCGGATATGAAGGACTATATATGGTTTCTTCGTTTGCAAGGATTGTAATCTTATCTAAAGAAATAGTTTACATAGATGGGAGGATTAGATATTATCCCCCAAGACTATTGCTTTGCGATAAGAGAAATAAACAAGGATATAAAATATCAATTCTGACAAAAAATAAGAAAACTAAATATATATTAACCCACCGAATAGTCGCAAAGGCTTTTCTCCCAAATAAAAGTAATTTCCCAATAGTGGAACATCTTGATTGCAATAAAGACAATTGTTGTGTTCAAAATCTTAGATGGTGTAATCAATCAACAAATATGAATAATCCAATAACCATTCTAAATTGCAGGAAAGCCATAAAACCAAGAAATAACCCTAATATATCTACTCCTATTGCTCAAATAAAAGATGGGAAAATAATTAAAATATTTCCATCTATGCACGAAGCTCAAAGAGAAGGTTTTAGTCAAGCACGAATATGGCTTGTTTGTAATAAAAAAGCTCATACTCATGCTGGATTTATTTGGAGAAAACTCTCTGAATGCGAAAGCCTTATCAATAAGTCAAAGAACGAATCTCCCAATGCAGAGAGTTAATTAGCAACCACAACCGCAGCCTTCGTTATAACCAAATGGATAACCATTATAAGTTCCACCAAACGGATTGCAGGTTAAATAGGCAGGAACGGGGCATGGACGAAGTTGATTAACAAGATTTTGTGTCTGCTGTTGTGTCAAAGCTGACATCTGATAACCTTGTTTCTCGTCACGTAACTGCTGGATTTCACGCTGCATTTCTCTCTTTTCAAGCTCGCAGAATTTTTCAGAAAGAAGTTGAGTCTGAGCGTCAATTTTACTTGACAAGATGTTGAACTGGGTGTTAGCATTAGACTTCAAATCATCTGTCTGGTTGATTGTAGCAATGCGGTTTTCGTAACCCTGCTGTTGGATTGCTCCCTTCACATCGCAGCAGCACTGTGCCATTTGGTTAGCTATCTGACAGTTGCCAGCTTGAATAGCGTTGATAATCTGCTGTGAAGAAAGACCTACTTGACAGCCAACTTCTGCGACTTTAGCACTTACACCGTTGATAGCTTGCTGAATCTGACCTACTGAACAGTTCAAGTTAGTAGCCAGATTGTTGATAGCTTGACCGTTGCCTTGAATTGCGCTCATAAGTAACTCACGACCGTTATCGTTGTTGATAAGACCAGCAAGTCCAGGAGCACCAGCACCACCGCCACAGCCGCCATCATTGCCACCCCATCCGTTACGTCCGAACAGAGGGAATAAGAAAAATAAAAAAATCACCCAAAGTAGCCACGAACCATCTCCACCGAACCCGTTATTGCCGTTCTTGCCATTCATAGCAACTAGCAAATTGGGGTCAATACCTCTCTGTTGCAACAGAGGAGCCAACATTGCCATCATTCCATTACCGCCAGCCATACCGCTATCTGGCGAGTAAATTACAGTTTTACTTTCAGACATAATATTATGATTTTAATTGTTTAATGCCCCAATATTAGGGCACAACAAATTAACGGTGAAGTTTGTTACTAAAAGAATAGTTTGTATCAAGTTGGTAACTAATCGCCATTTCTAAACACCGCAAACGCTTTTTCTTTAGCTTCCTGATACTGGCAGTTGACATTGTAACGTTTAAGACGGGATTTGAACTTATTCCTAATCTTATTTGTACAAGGACGAGATAAGCCAGTAAGCTCGGCTATCTCATTGTCTGTGTACCATTCTCCCAAGATGCTGACAAGAATATAACGAGCATTCACACATTCCTCCTTCTTTGAGGATATGATTTTCTCTTTGCTGACCTTGCAACAATCACTTACAATGCCGAGTGTTTCTTGATAAAGATTGATAATTCTCATAAGGACTTCTTCTTTTTAGGTTTTGAAACTGTTTCTATCAATTCGTTGGAAAGATTGTGTAGCTTATGTAAAGGAGTATAATCTTCCATCTGGTCCAATATCATAAGACCCCTCAATTTCCTAACTGTTTCTTTCTTCGGTTTTCCCATACAAGTATTGTTTTGGTTTGTGCAAAGTAAGTCCTATTCACGCGGAGAACCGAATGAACTTTACGAAGTCCAAATAAAAAGCCATAATGTATTGGAACACTACGGCTTACACGAATAACTAATTTATGAAGTAAAAAAACTAAAAGTGGTTGCGTCGGGCATATTCTGCAATTAGAATGCCATCTCTATCTGGGTGTTTAATATTATCAAACTGTGGAAACAAGCGGTTTCCTATATCTAAAGAAGCTTTTTTAAGCTCTTCCCCACTACAGCCCTTTGGAAGAAGTTCTTTTTGCCATTCCTTAGAATCTACAAACATGTGGCGAATACCCATTACTTCAATCATAATAAGTTCTGCCTCATGGCAACGTAACGCTGATGCAGTAGATGCAAAGCGGCTTGGATTTACAAGAGGACGCTCCATCAGAAGCGTAATGTCATTCTTGTTGTATTTGGAAAACAGTTCCATAAATTTGCTGTAATCCAACCGGGACACTTCTTTCTTTGCCTTTGTATAATCTTGTACTTTCTTGACGGGTGTCTTGCAAAAAAAAGATTCAATATCATCTCCGACAATACCGATGCTGCCGGAAACACCATTATCTAAACCAACGTAAATTCTGCCCATATCATTTCGCTTTAAATTTCCACAAAGATACAAACTTTTGGCAGTTATATACCACCCGACCCTAAGCCGGGTGGGTATAACTTATGTTTATAATTAGACCGCTAAGATAGCGATTATTTCTAAAATATCATAGAGAAATATCACTTATCTTCCAAGTTTAATAAGAGCACCGGATAGCAAGCATCCAATGAATCCTATGATGATTATCAATGCCATAATACTAATTTTGGATATTGATTTTATTTGACATATTATTTCTTGCGAGCTTTGACATCTATACTACCTTCTCCCATTTGCATGGAAAGCTCCGCTGTGTTGGAAGTTAAAGATTTAACTGTATAACGAACATACTCCTCACCGCTTACATAAGTTACGATTGTCTTACCTTCTGCGGTATATGTACCACTACCATTTCCAAGATAGCCAGAACCATAATAAGTACCGTCAGATTTGAATGAGATAGACATGGCAAACTTGTCATAAGGATATTTGGTTACATCGTACCAAGTTCCACCAGCCATGATTTCCGTAACTTCCCATGTTCCGTACAGTGTGTCCATAGGATAATCAAACTTAGATTCATCATCATCTGAGCAAGACGAGAAACTAACTACTGCTGTAAATACCAGCATCCACATTAAAAAAATCTTCTTCATACCATTTTTTGTTTTTAATTGGTTAATACTAAAGTTTTAAAAAAGCTCTCTCTCACTTAGCAATAACCACACATCAAGGTACAAAAAAGACGTAGTGCTACTGCCATACGTCGTCAAGGCTCACCACAAGCCCACTTACTCAATGGCAGCGCACTACGCCAATATGACGAAGTACACTTAACCCAATGAGTAAGTTCATTAATAGCCTTAGTGTTATCCGAGGTGGTGATTCTGACGACGATTAGGCTACTTTATTATTGAATAGTTGGATTTCTCCCCAACTTTTCGTATCTTTAGTGCAAAGATAGTATAAATCTTGCAGTTTAAACTTTGAAACTTCAAAAAATTGCTAAGAATAAATACTTCATTCAATTTAATTGATTTTATTTGCAGAAAAAATAGAGGATATGGATAGTACTAAAGGATATAGTGGATTAGCTATTGCAGATTATTTCATAAAGAAATGTCTTGAAAATGGTACGCCCATAACAAATATGTCTGTGCTAAAAATGATATACTTTGCTCATGGATTAGCTTATCCTACCTTACATCGTAAATTAATAAAAGACCCATTTTATGCATGGGGATGGGGACCCGTTGAAAAAAAAACCTATGATTGTTTTAAACGATATGTCGCTAATCCCATTAAAAGTATATCAGGTGAAACAGATAGAGAATTAAAAGATATAGAACAAGACAAAAAACTAACAACCTTTTTGGATTCATTATTATCATTAGCCAAAATTGACCCTTTTAAGTTAAGTGATAAATCCCATGAAGCTGGCGGTCCTTGGGATGTCACCTCTCCTTATGATGTTATAGACGACAAGAATATACAAACATTTTTTTATGGTAGATATGGACGAAAATGATATAAATAATCCTGCTAATTGCTTTGTGGAAGAACTAAAAGAGGCAAATCCTAACAATATATCTGTCCCTATATGTGGAGCTAAAATATTAGAAGATAACGAAAAGATAGCCCAAGACCTATCTAATAGAGATAAGAGTGCTGATATTTTTTTAAAGCAAGTATATGGCTGGGGGATTCTTGTAATATTAGCGGGATGGGAAATATTTGTAATAATATTTTCTATAATACAGTTAAATCCTTGTGATAAATGTGTATATAAAGTCTCCGATACAGTATTTGTAGCCTTACTAACTACTGCAACAGCTAATATATTGGCTCTTCCTGCTATTATTTTAAGTTATTTATTTCCTAAAAAATAATCCTAATTCTTATTAGTATTCTTATCTTTTATATATTTTTCAGCACGCAATATTGCTTTCATAAAACTGTCAAGTTCTAATTTCGATACACTTGCATGAAGTTCTGCTTGCGCATCTCTTAGTTTTTTTGATTTTACCTTCATATTTTTCTTCTTGTGAGCCATACTTATGCAATGTTCCGCAAATATAAGTCTATTCTTTGAAAGTTCGTATAGAACCGAGTGTTAAATCTGAAAACATATTCGTCAATATATCGCTGGAGGTGCTTTTTACTAACCGAGTAATAAGTTCCAAATATCATTCTTTTAAAGTGCGACCAAGCATTTTCAATACCATTTGTACTTACTTGTATGACTTCTCCCTTATCTGTCGCATAAGTAGAGCCATAGTAATGTTTCTCATGGTCTACTGACCTTTGAATGTAATCATTGGTTATTCCTCCATAGTCCCAGCCGTCAGTATATATGACGCTTCCAGATTTAACATAGCCTTTTATCAGAGGGAGTAGTGTCCTTACTTTGGTATCGGGCACTACCTTTGCTACTAAATGACCGTTTCTTTCCAACATTCCGAATACTGGAACTTTATCCTTGAAAGAACGACCTTGACATTTCTCAACTTTCTTATCTTTATGCCGATTTTTGTTCTTGCCCCCAACAAAGGTTTCGTCAATTTCTACCTCATTGTCAAGAGTATGCTCATTTTCAAAACTTGTATAGAATCTAAGTTTATGGAGCATATACCACGCAGTTTTCTGTGTAACTCCCAAATCTCTCGCCAACTGACAAGAAGAAACGCCCCGCTTGTGGGACAGAAACATGAATATCGCATAAAGCCAATATCTGAACGGCAATTTTGTGTTGGCAAACGGTGTTCCCGTTTTCACGTCGAAGTATCTACCAGTGTTCTTGCACTTGTACTTTCCATTACTACATTTGTAGACTTTGGAAGAAGGGTCGAACGGAGATACAACTTTGCCGTTCCACCTCATTTCTTCAAAGTATCTAATGCAACTCTCCTCATCTGGGAAAGATTCTGTGAATAGTATGAAACCGTTCCTCTTTTCCATAGTGATTGCTTTTAAGACTTCTACAATATAGTAAAAATTCCCGATATATGCAAATAAATAGCTATATATTTTCAAGCTATCTAAATAATGGCTATATTTGTATCATAATACGAATTTCAAAGAACGACATTTAGTTTTGGAATTATAACCAAAAGTTATGAAAAAGAATCAAGTGTTACTTTGTATATAAGTGCCAAACTTTTTTAAAACTTCAAAAGAAAAAGCCCCGGATTAACCGAGGCTTCCCCAAATGATATGAAGTTGGTCGCAACACGCACGTCACGTATTACTGTGCAAATATAAGCATATTACTTCTTGCTACCAACGTTTTCATTAACTATTTTAGCATCATCAAACATTGCTGCTACCTTTGATGCTTTATCCTTGTCAATCAAAGGCTCGTCACCAACATTATCTACATAATCCGGTGTATCTTCACTGCGGAATACAGCTTCGTCGTCACGGATAGCTTTCTGCATCTCAACGGAAAGAGGAGCATTGCGAGATAAGTTCAGCTTAATAACCGTCTTCCTACTCATTTCGTAAAAATCTGTTACCCATTTGGAACTGTCACGTACATTGGCATACTGGCTTTTGTACGTCTGTGAATAGCGAAGCCCGTGAGCTTTCAGTTCCTCTACTGACATATATAATGTGCTTTCATATCCGTTCAAAAGCTGGAAGTAAGAAACGAATCCGATAATAGAAAGTTCATTTCGCTTCTTATCGTCTTGTTCAAACTTGAAGTCTATCTGACCCGTCAATCGGTTGCGGTTTATAAGCTCTCCTTCTCGTACATCTGTACAATTAATGCACTTGAACTGACCGCTTCGCAATGCCAACTGCACATAAGCCTTATACCCAATCTGAAATTGCGCTTCCGTAATACCTAACTTATTGTTCTTGTAAGGTATCAGATAAGCACAACCGAAAGATGGGTCAAGCGGCAAATCGGATGCAGTAGCACGAATAGCACCATACATAAGCGTTGCCGGCTCACATTCCTGCAATTTTGCATTGTTAGCTACTAAAGATACCAAATTGCTTACAAAAGCATCCTTTTTATCACTCAATACCTTTTTCAAATACTCTTGGGTTGCATTGTGGGATATGTAGCTATTCAGCCTTTGCAATCCCGTTACTCTCGTTTCGCTCATTTCCTTTTAAAATTAATTGATATTGTTCTTCTGTAAATTCCTTCCAGTCTAAAATCATAACCCTATACCCAACTTCCTTCTCGATAAGATTACGGTAATACTCCACATTGAAAAAATCATCTTCTTTAGGCAGAAACAAAGAAGCTTGACCTCTACTGTAATAATATACAATGTACCAATAAGAAGTGGCAGGAGCATCAATGCATGAATATACTACACTGCCAATATAGCCTAAAAAGAGAATACCTAAAACTATCCATACTAATATATTACTGATGGAGTAAAGCCAATGACCTACAAAAAGTAAACCAATTATAGACAATATAATGCAGACAAGAGAAAGTATCTCTTTTCCCACAGCCTTTATAATCTTACTTTTCATCCTTCACCTCCTTAGTCTTAATCAGTACATATCCTTTCTTCTTGACCGCCCTCTGATATTTAGCCGCCAGTTCTGGATGCTCAGCCGTAAAACGTACCTTGTCGAATTGAATAGATACGCTTTCGTCCACTCTGCTAATAGTGAAATAGGGGGTCTTTACACTCTTGATTTCATTCTTGCACAAGAAATCATAGAAACGGGATTTAAATTCCTCTATGCTGTCCTGCTTCTCCTTTATTGAAACAAGGATATTGTTTACTTGCTTCATCTGTTCTTGAACCTCGGCAGGCAAATAATCCCAATCTATTTCCTCACGTTTGTATTCAGTCATTTCGGACACGTACTGGGCGGCAATATCCATTCCAGAAGCAATATCAAATACTGGCTTCTTGAATATCACCTTCTTTCTGCTTATCTTATCGGGGTCAAAAGCAAACTGTAGCTGCGATTCGTCCTCAAACATAACAGAAGCATCATAGTGGCAAAGTTCAAGCTTGAAATCAGCACCTAACTGCTCTGCCAATTCCTTACCAAGCACATACTCAACATAAAGTTGTTCCTTATAATCTTTATAAGTCTGCTCGATGTCAGTAGTAGTAGCCTTACATTCGACCCATAAGAGCAATGGCTTATCCCTACTCTCGTCAAAAAGAGAGAAATCAATATGCACGAGCAAACCAAGTCCTTCACGCCCGTATTTCTGACTTCTAAAGCATTTATTGCTCTCCCAACGCTCATCTACTTGCACCAAGCTGTCATAAATCATATTTTCTATGAAATCACCGTACTGCATGGCAATATTAGTAATGTTTGGTCTTTCATACAGACCTTTGGCAATGGCAAGACGCTCTACTTGCCCTCTTTGAACACAACCGTTCTTAGCTATGGCGGCAAGTACCTTCCCGTCTGATGAACCTAATGAACCAATTCTGCTATTAATTATATCATTTTTATAATCTAAATTCATTTAATCATTCTCCTCTACTTTATAATTATACATAGAATTATATAACCT
>ENA-OZAA01000416-OZAA01000416.1-human-gut-metagenome-genome-assembly--contig:-NODE-416-length-23285-cov-6.470641_pt1 | contig 23285 bp, 20 predicted proteins | sample MGYA00244204_ERZ653492 | MGnify/ENA primary metagenome ERZ653492 (study PRJEB26926, sample SAMN06164980) | human gut metagenome | biome: ENVO:00009003; feature: ENVO:2100002; material: ENVO:00002003... | reverse complement strand
AACTCGCTACCTCCACCTTGGCAAGGTGGCGCTCTACCGGATGAGCTACACCCGCGGAACAGGGCTTATTATAGCACAGATGCAGAATTTGTCAAGCCCTGTTTTTATATTTATACGCCGAAAACCAACCAGATAAAGATATAGGCGGGAATCACCGCAGCCATGGTAAAGGGAATCCCAATGCGGAAGAAATCCTTGTTGGCCACCTGGTAGCCTTCCTTCCGCAGGATTCCGATGCCGGCAATATTGGCCGAAGCGCCAATGGGGGTGCAGTTGCCTCCCAGGGTTGCACCGGACAGGAGGCCGAAATACAGCGCCGTGGAATCCACGCCCATTTCCGCCGCAATTCCGGCAATCACCGGAATCATGGTGGCTACATAGGGAATGTTGTCAATAAAGGCGGAAATCAGAACAGAGGCCCACACAATCAGCGTGTACATCAAGAACAGATTGCCGCCGCCCAACTCCACCAGCAGATGGGCCAGGGCATCAATCACGCCCTCGTGGGTAATGCCGCCTATCATCAGGAACAAGCCGACCAGCAGCCCCAGGGTTTCGAAGTCAATGGCGTTGAGGGGGCCCAGCAGTGCCTTCACCGTCTTTTTTCGGGCAGTATTATAAATCAGGCCAATCAGAAGAAGTGAGCAGCAGATGATGCCGTTGGTCTCTGGCGGGAGGTTCCAGCTATCCGGAGCAAAGGAAGCGCAAATCAGCAGCACCACCATGCCTCCCAGCAAAAAGGTGGGCATATAGTCGCTGACCTGGGTCATCTGGCCAAAGCCATGTACCGATGCCTTTTCCTTGCGGAAGAGAACATATATAATGGCCGCAGACAGCAACGCTCCCAACTCCACAGCAAAGAAGATGGAAAGGTGGCCGTGATACCAGAAGAAGTTCATGAAAGTCATATTCAAAGCCGAGCCCAGCATAATGGCCGTGGTGTCCCCCACCAGAGTTGCCGCACCCTGTAGATTGGAGGAGACGGCAATGCAGATGATAAAGGGCACCGGATTGGTTTTCAGCTTTCTGCAAACTGCAATGGCCACCGGAGCCACCATAAGGACTGTAGCCACATTGTCTACAAAGGCGGAAATGATTCCGGCAAACAGGCTGAGACTCACCGCCGCCCACTGGACATTGGGCACACGATTCATCAGCATGTCCGCCATCCGTTCCGGCATACGGCTGTCAATAAACAGCTGCACCAGGCCCATGGTGCCACCAATCATTAGAAGTACGTTAAAATCCAGGGTGCCCAGGGCATCGGAGGCAGGCAGCATCCCGAACACAACAAATAGAACGCCCGACGCCAGCGCAATGTACGGCCTGGCCTTGCTGAACAGGAGCATCAAAACATAGGTGAGTACGAACAGGAGAATTGCAGGGAGCATAGACGGTTCCTTTCTGAATTGTGTCAATTGACATGGTTACGAACGGTTCTTCTCTAGAAGGATATGCAAAAAAGCCGACCGGAAATCGGTCGGCTTCTGGAGCGGGTGACGAGGCTCGAACTCGCTACCTCCACCTTGGCAAGGTGGCGCTCTACCGGATGAGCTACACCCGCAGGGAACAGCGAATATTATAGCGGCTTTTGCAAATTTGTCAAGAGCCTTTTTTCACCGCTTCCAGTCCACTTTTACAAGGCATCCTTAGAATAATTGGAGAACCCATCTCCCAAAACCTGATGGGCCTCCTGCACAATGACAAAAGCGTCGGCATCCTGCTCCATCACCAGCTCCTTCAGGTCTGCCAGCTGCCCCTTTTTCACCACCGTCAGTACCACTTTCTTTTCTTGACGGGTGTAGTAGCCTTGGCCGTCCAGGAAGGTCACGCCACGGTCCAGCTTTTCCGATACATCCCTGGCGATTTCCTCTGCTTTGTCCGAAATGATGAAGGCAACCTTTGAGTAGTCGAAGCGATACACCACAATATCCATCACCTGGCCGGTGATGAACACTGCCACACCGCTATACAAGGCTCTGCTGAGGTCCTGGAAAACGATGCCGGTTAGGATTACCACCATGGTATCGAAGACGGTGGAGATGATACCAATGGGCACATTGCGGTAGTGCAGCTTCAAAAGCCGCACAAGGATATCCGAGCCGCCTGTCGAGGTGCCTGCCGCAAAGACAATGCCGATTCCCAGGCCGCAGAGCAGACCGCCGTAAATTCCACTGACCAGGGCATCCTGAAAGCCAATGGTAATGGGGGCAAACAGGTCGATAAGCACACCGCTGACCAGCATGCCAATCAGTGAACCGACAAAAAACCGCTTGCCCACCCGGACACCCCCCAGCAGGAACAGAGGCAGGTTCAGCAGCACAGACAGCATACCCACATTCTGGATGCCGATAACATGGGCCACCGCCTGGGCCAAGCCGGATACGCCGCCGGAGTTGATGTTGTTGGGCTCCAGGAACAAACTGAACCCCAGCGCAAAAACGGCGCTTCCGAATATGGTTTTTACAACCCAGCTATATTTTTTCCAAAGTTTCCCCATGTCTCGCTCCCTACTCCCCTGCATCTGCCGGGGGACTATTGATTACAGTTCCATTTTTTGCTGTTTTTCCTGCATATCCTCCGCCTTGAGCAGCGCACCGGCGGCAGGAATGGTCTTTGTGCGATAGCGACTTTGATTTTCAATTCCGCTCTGCTCCAGCAGCAGCGCAGCATTGACAACTGCCTTCTTCTTTAGGGTCATCACCGCCACGCCCTGGGTATTGCGGGTGGTTTTGGGCAGAAGCTGGGCAGTGGAGAAAATCAAGGTTCTGCCGTCACTGGAATACAGGGCCATCTGCGCATCCTCCTGCATGGCGTACACTGCCACCAGGGGGCTCTTATCGCAATAGGCACCGGTGAGCTTTTTGCGGTTGGTTTTCGTCTCGTAGGCGCTCAGAGGCACCTTGGCAACCTTTCCGTTCTCAAAGAAGAACAGCACAAAGCCGCTGTAATCCCCGGTGAGCACCACACTGCGCACCGTCTCCCCCTGCTCCATTCTCAGCTTCTGGGGGAGATAGTCGCCCAGGAGGGATGCCTTGCCATCCTCGAACTCACTAAGGCGGGACTTATAGCACTGGAACTGGTCGGAGAATACCAATATCTCCGTCCGGTTGGTTGCCTCCTGGGAGAAGAGCAGACTGTCCCCTTCCTTAAATTTCTGCTCACCGCTCATACGCAGAGATTGGGCAGTAATCTTTTTCAGGTAGCCCTCTTTGGAGAGGAAAACCGTCACCGGGTAATCCGGCACATCCTCTTCCTCCTCTTCCGGTTCCGCCTCTATGGCCTGATAGAGAATCTCCGTCTTTCTGGGCTGGCCGTATTTTTTAGAAACCTCCTGCAGCTCCTGAATAATCACATTTTTCAGCTTTTTAGCGCTGTTCAGGGTATCCCGCATATCGGCAATCTCCTGCTCCAGCTGGCTGATTGCCCTTGTCTGCTTGAGGATGTACTCCTTATTGATGTTGCGCAGCTTAATCTCAGCCACATAGTTTGCTTGAATTTCATCGATGCCAAAGCCAATCATCAGATTGGGGACAACCTCTGCCTCTAGCTCGGTTTCCCGGATAATGCGGATGGCCTTGTCGATGTCCAGCAGGATGCGCTCCAAGCCCTTTAGCAGGTGTAGCCGCTCTTCCCGCTTTCCGATCTGGAAGAACAGGCGGCGCTTGACGCAGTCCATACGCCAGGCTGTCCACTCCTCCAGAATCTCTCCTACACCCATTACCCGGGGCATACCCGCAATCAAAATGTTAAAATTGCAGGGGAAGCTGTCCTGTAAAGGGGTCATGCGGAAGAGCTTCTGCATCAGCTTCTCCGGGTCAACGCCACGCTTCAGGTCGATGGTCAGCTTCAGGCCCCCCAGGTCTGTCTCGTCCCGCATGTCGGCGATTTCTTTAATTTTTCCAGCCTTAATCAGCTCTGCCACCTTGTCCATGATAATTTCCGTGGCGGTGGTATAGGGGATTTCCGTAATTTCAATGAGGTTGCCCTCTTTTTCATAATGCCATTTTGCCCGGAGCTTGAAGCTGCCACGGCCGGTGGAATAGACCTCCCGGGTAGCCGCCTCATCAAACAGCAGTTCTGCGCCGGTGGAGAAGTCCGGGCCGGGCAGGGTTTCCAGAATATCGTGATCCGGATTCTTCATCAGGGCAATGGTGGTATCGCAAATTTCTTTCAGGTTAAACGAGCAAATATTGCTGGCCATGCCCACGGCGATGCCCTGATTGGCAGACACCAGCACATTGGGAAAGGTGGTGGGCAGCAGGCTGGGCTCCTTCATAGTGGCGTCGTAGTTATCCACCATGTCCACCGTGTCGCTGTCGATGTCCCGGAACAGCTCTGCACAGAAGGCATCCAGCTTGGCCTCGGTATACCGGGAGGCGGCATAGGCCATATCACGGGAATAGACCTTACCGAAGTTGCCCTTGGAATCCACAAAGGGATGCAGCAGGGTCTCATTGCCCCGGGCCAGACGAACCATGGTCTCGTAAATGGCAGAGTCGCCATGGGGGTTCAGGCGCATGGTCTGGCCCACGATATTGGCGGACTTGGTTCGTCCGCCGGTGAGCAGCCCCATTTTATACATGGTATACAGCAGCTTCCGGTGAGAGGGCTTGAAGCCGTCAATTTCCGGGATGGCCCGGGAAACAATGACGGACATGGCATAGGGCATATAGTTGATTTCTAGGGTCTCGGATATTGCCTGCTCGGTAGTAGACCCCACCAGCCCCATTACACCTTCGGTATTCACATTTTTCTTTTTTTCAGGTTCCTGTTTCTTCTTCGCCATACTCCTACCCTCACATCAGGAAATATCCGCAAGTTCCAGATATTTTGCGCCGTTTTCCGCAATAAAATTCTTCCGCTCATTTAGACCGTCTCCCAACAGGATGTTGAAATAATAGGCGGTTCTCTCGGCATCCTCCGGCATAACTTTAATCAGGCGGCGGGTTTCCGGATTCATAGTGGTCATCCACATCATCTCCGGGTCATTTTCACCAAGACCCTTGGAGCGCTGGATATTGACCTTCTTCCCCTCCAGCTCCTTCAAAATCTTTGCCTTCTCCTGCTCGTTATAGGCAAACCAGGTCTGCCCCTTACAGGTAATCTCAAACAAGGGCGACTCTGCAATATACACATAGCCGTCCCGAATCAAGGTGGGACACAGGCGATAAATCATGGTGAGAATCAGGGTGCGAATCTGGAAGCCGTCGTAATCGGCATCGGTACAGATAACCACCTTGTTCCACCGCAGTGCCGACAGGTCAAAGGAGGACAGCTCCTTTAGCTTCTTGCCCTGGATTTCCACGCCGCAGCCCAGCACCTTCATAAGGTCGGTAATGATGGGAGAGGCAAAAATCTTATTGTAATCCGCCTTTAAGCAGTTTAGGATTTTTCCCCGCACCGGCATAATGCCCTGGAACTCCGCATCCCGGCTGAGCTTGACGCTGCCCAGAGCGGAGTCACCCTCCACGATATACAGCTCCCGGACGTTTACATCCTTGCTGCGGCAATCCACAAACTTCTGAACCCGGTTGGAAATGTCAATGGTACCGGAGAGCTTTTTCTTGACGCTGGTTTTGGTCTTCTCGGCGGATTCTCTGGCCCGCTTATTCACCAAAATCTGCTCGGCGGCACGGTCTGCTTCCTGCTTATTCTCAATGAACCAGACCTGAAGCTGCTCCTTGAAGAAGGCCGTCATGGCATCCTGGGTAAACTTGGAGTTGACGGATTTTTTTGTCTGGTTTTCAAAGCAGCCGATGGTGGAGAAGCAGTTGGTAACCAGCACCAGGCTGTCCTGAATGTCCTGAAAGAGAATCTTTCCTTCAGTTTTGGTGTACTTGTTGTTATCCCGGAGATATTTATCAAAGGCTGCCGTAAAGCCGGAGCGCACTGCCTTGTCCGGGCTGCCGCCGTATTCCAGCCAGGAGGAGTTGTGGTAGAACTCAATGTGGGAAACCTGCTTGGAGAAGCAGAAGGACACCGTGATTTTCAGCTTCATCTCCGGCCGGTTCTCCGCATCCCGGCCCCGGCGCTCTGCCTCCCAATAGACCGGCATGGTGAACGCATTGTCCCCTACCAGTTCCTCGATATACTGCTTGATGCCATCCTGGTAGCAGAATTCCTCCTGCTCAAATTTTCCACCCACCTGGTTGCGGAAGCGGAAGGTGATGCCTTTGTTGACCACTGCCTGACGGCGCAGCACGTCCCGGTAGTATTCCACCGGAATATTGATGTCGGTAAAGACCTGCTTGTCCGGCTTCCAGTGAAACACGGAGCCGGTCTTCTTTCGGTCAGCAGGCTCTTTCTTCAAGCCGCCTACGTTTCTGCCCCGCTCGAAGTGCAGGTCATAGCGATAGCCGTCCCGGCGGATGGTAGCATCGAAAAATTCAGAGGCATACTGGGTAGCGCAGGAGCCCAGGCCGTTAAGGCCCAGAGAATACTCGTAGTTCTCGCCGTTTTCGCCGTACTTGCCGCCGGCGTACATTTCGCAGAAGACCAGTTCCCAGTTGTAGCGCTTTTCCTTTTCGTTGTAGTCCACCGGGCAGCCCCGGCCAAAATCCTCCACCTCCACACTCAGGTCTTCGTACCTGGTGACGATGATGGTATCGCCGTGACCCTCTCTTGCTTCGTCGATGGCGTTGGAGAGGATTTCAAAGACTGCGTGCTTGCAGCCCTCCAAATCGTCGGAGCCAAAAATAACGGCCGGACGCTTACGCACCCGATCCTCGCCCTTAAGCATAGAGATGCTGGTATTGCCGTACTGTTCTTGCCTTTTTGTTGCCATAATTACCTACCTGCCATACTTATCCATTCTATTTTCATTATTATATCCGCATTTCCGCCGAAAGTCAACCTCTCTGCCTGGCCGCATTTTCCCTCTTGTTTTTTTGCCGAAACCCGGTTATAATAGGGGAACAAAGATACACAGGAGGTCATTATCATGGCTGTTAAAATTGAAAAAGATACCATCATCGGCGATATTCTGGACGTTGCCCCCCAGAGCGCTCCCCTGTTCTTTGCCATTGGCATGCACTGCCTGGGCTGCCCCTCCTCCCGGGGCGAGACTGTGGAAGAGGCCTGCATGGTTCACGGCATCGAATGCGACGGCTTCCTTGCACAGCTGAATCATTTCCTGGAGGCTTACGAAGCTGACCAGGCAAACAAGGGCTGAGAGAACTCCGGGCTGCCTGCGGGCGGCCCGTTTTCTTTGAGTATACACCAGGAGGTGTCCAATGAAACTCCCACTTTCCAATCGGCTGCTGGCCTGCTGCTCCTTTGTAGAGCAAAATGACCGGGTGGCGGATATCGGCTGCGACCACGGATATCTGGGCATTCATCTGCTGCAAAGCGGAATCGCTTCCAGCGTGATTGCAGCGGATATCAACGAAATGCCGCTGCAAAGCGCCAAAGAAAATGCCGTAAAATTCGGCGTGCAGGACCGGATTTCCTTTTATCGTTCCGACGGTTTGCGGCAGCTCCCCCGGGATTTTGACTGTATGGTCTGTGCAGGGATGGGGGCCGACACCATGATTTCCATTCTGGATGCCGCCCCCTGGCTGCAAAGCAGCCGATTCCGGCTGATTCTCCAATGCCAGAGCAAGCGGCCAGAGCTGCGGAGATATCTGGCCGCCAAGGGCTTCTCCATTTCCCGGGAAACCCTGGCCAAGGACGGAAAATTTATTTATCCCATAATGGAAGTCTGCTATGGCCCCAGTGAAGCCCCGGCCCCCTGGGAATACTACGTCACCCCCCAGCTGGTGGCAGACAACTCCCCGCTGCTGCTCCCCTTCCTCCACCGGGTCATCGGCGGCGTGGAGGACACTCTGCTGGGCCACCAGCACTCCGGTATCTGCAACCGGGAAACCCAGGAAATCTATCGGCACCTGAAGGAACTGGAAAGGAGCATAGCCTGTGATAACAGTAAATGATATCGTTGCCTATATGGAAACCATAGCACCCCAGCGAAAAAAAGAAAGCTGGGACAATGTGGGGCTCTCCTGCGGGCGGCCAGACAAGCAGGTACACACCATTTTAGTAGCGCTGGATCCCTTTGAGGATGTGGCGGAGGAGGCGGTATCTCTGGGGGCCGACCTGATTGTGACCCACCATCCGCTGCTGTTTTATCCGGCCTACCAGGTTACATCAGACAGTGCCATTGGCCGCACCATCCTAGCCCTGGTTCGGCATGACATTGCCGCTTTCAGCGCTCACACAAACCTGGACATAGCACCGGAAGGGGTTAGCGCCTGTCTGGCCGCTTCCCTGGGCTTGGAGCACATCTCCGTCATTCACCCCGCAGAAACCGATGAAAGCGGAAAGGTTTGGGGACTTCTGCGCCAGGGAACCGTACCGGAGCAGCCGTTGGATTCCTTTTTGGCTCATGTAAAGCAAGCTCTTCACGCCCCAGCTCTGCGCTATGCCTCCGCAGGCAGAAGCGTGCACCATGTCGCCGTGGGAGGCGGAGCCTGTTCCGACGAGTGGAAAACCGCTCTGGAGGCCGGATGCGATACCTTCGTCACCGCAGATGCGAAATACAATGACTTTTGGGATGCCCGGGATGCCGGGTTAACACTGATTGATGCCGGGCATTTCTATACGGAAAATCCTGTCTGTGCCTATTTGCAGCGGATTCTCCGGGAGGCATTTCCGGAGGTAACCGTGCTGGTTTCCCAAATCCATAGAGACTGCACAAAATTCTTTTAAGTTCGCCCCTGGGAATTTCACATTTCAGTGTTGATTTTTTTGCTTTTTGGTGCTAAAATAGACAAGAAATTATTTGAATTGATTCCAGAAGGGGAAGATTACGAAATGTCCGGACATTCCAAATGGCATAACATTCAAAAAACCAAGGGCGCACAGGACGCCAAGCGTGCAGCTGCATTCACCAAGATTGCAAAGGAAATGATTGTGGCTGTGAAAGAGGGCGGCGGTGCCACCGATCCCGCCTATAACTCCCGGCTGGCTACCGTCATTACCAAGGCCAAGGCTGCCAACATGCCCAACGACAATATCAAGCGTGTGCTGGAAAAGGCTGCCAGCGCAGGCAACGGCGAGAGCTACGAGTCCATCACCTACGAAGGCTATGGCCCCGGCGGCGTTGCCGTGATTGTAGAGGCTATGACCGACAACCGTAACCGTACCGCCGGTTCCGTGCGGCATCACTTCGATAAATACGGCGGCAACCTGGGTGCCAACGGCTGTGTCAGCTGGTCCTTCGACCGGAAGGGCGTGCTGGTTGTGGACAATGAAGATGGCGACCTGGACGAGGATACCGTCATGATGGATGCCATGGACAGCGGTGCCGATGATTTCGAGGCAGAGGAAGACTGCTTTACCGTCTACACCTCCCCCGATGACTTCAATGCCGTTGCCGATGCACTGACCGCCAAGGGCTATAATTTTGCCTCTGCCCAGATTGAAATGGTGCCCCAGAACTATGTGAAGCTCTCTGCCGAAGACGCCGAAAAGATGGAGAAAATGCTGGATCTCTTCGACGATGACGACGACGTGCAGAACACCTGGCACAACTGGGACCAGGAGTAACCTTTGCTATTCGCAAGCCGCCTCTTTCGGGGCGGCTTTCCTTTTTGCAAATCAGCACTTGAACCCGGGCCCTCCGTAGGGTATAATACCCTCAGGCTTACCTATGAAAGAAAGGAAGGGAGAAAGTCCATGGAGGAGTTATATACCTGCGAGTGCAGGGACGGCAGAACCATCACCGGCGCTTCCCGATGGAGCCTGTATGAGCTGCGGAACCTGCCGCCGCTGGAGCTGGCCAAGGCGCTGGAAGAGCTGCTGGAATTCTCCCGCTATTATGAAGCCACCTTCTACTACCCTGTTCTTTCGCTAAAAGGCGAAATTGCCCATCTCACCAGCCGATACCAGCGGGCCAAGCAGGTTGCCATTGCCCTGGGGGTTGTGGCCGGAAGCATGACCGCCCTTTGGCTGCTTCTGGTACTGATTCCCTACCTCCGGTTTTCCGGCCTGGCTATGCTGATGGCCGCCCTGACCCTGGTCAGCATTGTGGTGCTGGTTCCCTTCCTGTTCCGTCTGGTCTCCGCCCAGGAGGATTACAGCAAGCGCCTCCCCCGGATTCGCACAAAGCTGGACAGCCTGGGCCAGCAGGAGGAGAAGGAAATCTACGGCGAATATGTGGAATATTTAATCGGCGGTTACCTGATTTCTCCGGAATTCAGCCTGTCGGCAGATGCCCAGGAATTTATGATTCAGGCCCTGCGTACCAAACGGGCCGGTAATATTGCCGAGGCCGCCATGCTCTGCAAGAAGAAATTCGGTAAGTCCCCTATCCCCCGAATTATCACATCCCTGCACAGTGTCAACGCCGCCTCCACCGGTCAGCGCTCCCGCCAGCAGCCCCAGAAAGTCAACCTGAACCAAACTCAAAACCAGGTCCCGGACATGAAGCTCCTTTTGCAGCTCTCCGGCTATCTGAACACCTCCCTGCAAGCCTACGCCTCCACCCAAAGAGCCACCTCCACCGGCCCGGATACCATCGCCTCCACCCTGACCTGTGAGGAAGAAGCCCTGATAGAGGAATACCGGTATCTGAAGGACGAGGAAAGAAAGCGAATCCGCAGGGTGGTACATAGCTTTCACACGAAGCAATATTAAAATAAACGCAAAAATAGGAAGCACATCATAACCGTTTTCACGGAAAGGATGTGCTTCCTTGCCAATTATTTGCGAAAAGTGGGGTTTGACCCTTTTAAGGTGCAAAACAGAGGCTTGGTCTTAACCCTGCAAAGCCTCTTGCACAGCCGCAGAAACGACAGTGGCCGACCATGGGGTGTTGACATTAAGTATTTCAGAATTGGCAAGGGTTTGCGATTTGAGCAGGACAACGGTTTATAAATACATTTCCCTTTTGGAGAGGTAAAAACAAAGGGAGCGGGTTTTCGTCCGCTCCCTTAGTATACCGCTATTTCTCCATCTCCCAAAGCAAATACGGTGTAAACTGAACTTCATATGGGATTCCTTGCTTTGCGCCACTTAGGCAAATTCCTTCAATGATTGCTTCTGTCCTATCCACACCAAATGTGGGTAAAACAAGCAGCGCATTTCCTACATTGTGTCCTTCTTGATACAAATTTGCCGAAAACGTTCCATCTGCAACCGCTTGAACATTATCGAAAATCATTAGGTCATCTGTCAGCTTCACAGATACCTGAATTGTGAAAGCGCCCGTCTCGGAGATCGCAATCTGGCTTACCCTGATATCCAGCTTTGAGAAAACCTCGTCTTTTGGCGTATCTGCAACCAGTTTGATCTTTGCGTCATCAATCGATACCTGCAAATCTTTAGCGGCCTGCCTGTACTCTCCTGCGCTTTCGTGCACCGCCAATGTGCCGGGAATTAAAGCTCTCATATTTGCCTCGTTTTGCGCTCGAATCTGTGCATTTTTTACTTGAGCATCTATGGCAACCGCAAGCCCTGCTGCACCTCCTGCAATACCAGAAGCGATTCCTCCATGCGTAGCCCAGTTGATTTCCTTTTGCTGGTTTGCGTGTGTTAAAAGCCTCATGCCCTTTTCAAGTTCAGCTGCTTTCTTATAATACTGCCGTTGTGTATCCGACAAAATGGCTACTCGCTTCTCTCTTCCCTCAAAAGAGGCATACTTTGTCAGTTCGTCGTATTTCTCTTTTTCGGCGCTGCGGAGTTCCGCTAATTTCTTTTGCTTCTCTGCGGCTTTACCCTGATCTTCTGCCTGCGTGTATAGCTTTCTGCCTTCTTCAAAATAGTCTGCAAGATTTTCACAGCCTTTGCAGCCCAAACGCTTAGCAATGAGTTTGGCCTTTTGATTGTTTGCAGGGGAGGAAATATCTTCTATTCCCTTCTCTATGCACTCTTTGTAGAATTGAATATGTAGTTTCTTTTGATTTTCAATCGCTTGTATATAAGTGTATTGCAAATTCACATAAGCATACCATGTAAGGAAGAAAAAAACAATAAAGATGGGAATAAAAATGTCAAAAGGGAAGCCGTCAACAAAACGAATCCCATAGTCCGCAACTAAGCAAATTGCTGCTGCCACAACAAGAGCAATGAGAGCGCTTACACATATTGGCTTAACTTTTTTCTTCACAAAAACATACCTCCATAAAATAAAAAAGTGCGCAGCCGAAGCTACGCACCGAAAAACGCAACCCCGATTGCTGCGACACAACTTTCCCAACGCCCAAAACGGCATGCGAAAATAGGGCATGCGTTTTTACCAAGGTAAAAACAACACACCATTCTGCGCATTGGTATTAAGTTGTGTCGCAAGATTATAGTATCATATCCCGCCCAAAGGTTCAAGGCATTTCACAAAATTCTCTCTTTCTTCTTTCCTTTTGGTATGCTATACTAACAAAAAATCCAAAAGGAGGCCCAGCTATGGCAAACTATGGAAAATACTATATCGCTGTCCGGCTCCTTTTGCTCAAGCAATACCTGGAAGCCAACGCAGGCCGTGACCGCATTGTAAAGCGTGGGGAGCTGGAAGCCTTATTGCGGGAACATGGAGGAAAAGACGCTCTACGCCGATTTTGCGGCCCTGGGGGATATTTGCGGCCTACGGCTGGACTATGACCCTCACAAGAAGGGGTATCGACTTCTGAACCACCTTGCTTTACGATACAGGATATATTCTTTAATCCGTCGCTTACCGTCTTTTCTTTTTGGAAGCACATCCTCATTTTTTTCATCAAAAACGCCCCTAAAAACGCAAAATAGGAAGCACATCATAACCGTTTTCACGGAAAGGATGTGCTTCCTTGCTTTTTATTTGCGAAAAGTGGGACTTGAACTTTTTAAGGCGTAGACCAGAGGTTTGTCATCAGCTATTCATATTTACAATTCCAATAATTGTTATGATTCCTGTATCGTGGAAATTACCCGGCAATCGTTAGGGTTCCTTCAATACGGGTAATATTTACATTTACCGGGTTGTGAACTTCTCCTGTTCCGGTTTCAGACCATTCGTCGTCGCTGAATATGGTCATTCTGTCAAAACTTCCATATTCACCGTTGCATATGACCAACGCATTGGGAACTGTCAATGTATCTTCAATCCTTTTCCCATCTAGAAGAAAATCATGTTCAATGTAGAAATCCCGTGTTGTCGCAGTCACATCTCTCTTGAAATGTCCATATAATTGCCAGTCATTTTCTGTCGCTTTTCTTGACGAAAGAAGTTCAAAGGTGAAATCCTTTGCGTTCCAACTTATTTGGCTTATATCATAGTCTACATCATACTTCATTTTCACGTCAGCGAAGATGATTTTATCGGCAATATCTGCCTTTGGAACGAGCAAACTGCAAAAGCTGTTGTAACAACCAGTCGGATCATCAAAAACATCTACACGAATATCGCAATCGACATATTCCTTAAACTCATAGTAATCCTGCCAATTATCCAAGGAAATTTCAATCACTCGTTCCCGGGGGGTTGTTTCTTCTTGAAGTGCTATCGTAGCATCTGCGGTGAAGGTTTCCGTTGTAGTCTGCGTGGTGATGGGTATTGTTGTTTCTGGTGCTCCTGCTTTTCCGCAGTAAGCATACAGAGATAGGCACAGCGCAAATGTCAAAAGCAATTCCATCGTCTTTTCCATAGTACACCCCTAATAGCACTTCTTTTATTTGATTCGTTTGCCACAGCTATGGTATCATACCCCAACCTAAGATTCAAGGCATTTCACATAATTCTCTCTGTCTTCTTTCCTTTTGGTATATTTACTGCCAAAAAATGTTCTATGAATCCTTCGCTTACCGTCTTTTCTTTTTGGAAGCACATCCTCATTTTTTTCATCAAAAACGCCCCTAAAAACGCAAAAACAGGAAGCACATCATAACCGTTTTCACGGAAAGGATGTGCTTCCTTGCTTATTATTTGAGAAAAGTGGGGTTTGAACTTTTTACGGTTCAAAAGAAGGGGATTTTCCTTACTTCTTCAGTGCTTCCTCCACAGCAACGGCCACGGAAACGGTGGCACCGACCATGGGGTTGTTGCCCATGCCCAGGAAGCCCATCATTTCCACGTGAGCGGGGACGGAGGAGGAGCCAGCGAACTGAGCGTCGCTGTGCATACGGCCCATGGTATCGGTCATGCCGTAGGAAGCGGGGCCAGCTGCCATGTTATCGGGGTGCAGGGTACGGCCCGTGCCGCCGCCGGAGGCAACGGAGAAGTACTTCTTGCCCTGCTCGATGCACTCCTTCTTATAGGTGCCGGCAACAGGATGCTGGAAGCGGGTGGGGTTGGTGGAGTTACCGGTGATGGAAACGTCCACGCCCTCGTGATGCATAACGGCAACGCCCTCGCGGACATCGTCAGCGCCGAAGCAGCGGACAGCGGCACGCTCGCCATCGGAGTACTTGTACTCCTTGACGATTTCCAGCTCACCGGTGTAGTAGTCGAACTTGGTCTGCACATAGGTGAAGCCGTTGATACGGGAGATAATCTGAGCAGCGTCCTTGCCCAGGCCATTCAGGATAACCCGCAGGGGCTCCTTACGAGCCTTGTTGGCAGAACGGGCAATGCCGATGGCGCCTTCGGCAGCGGCAAAGGACTCGTGGCCAGCCAGGAAGGCGAAGCACTTGGTCTCATCCCGCAGCAGCATTGCGCCCAGGTTGCCATGGCCCAGACCGACCTTACGGTCCTCGGCCACGGAGCCGTCGATGCAGAAGGCCTGCAGACCGATGCCGATGGCCTCGGCGGCCTCAGCAGCGTTCTTAACGCCCTTCTTCAGGGCGATTGCAGCGCCAACAGTGTAGGCCCAGCAAGCATTCTCGAAGCAGATGGGCTGAATGCCTTTGACGATTTCGTAGGGGTCGAAGCCCTTGGACTGGCACAGGGTGCGGCACTCCTCCACAGAGGTCAGGCCATACTGTGCGAGGACACCATTGATCTTGTCAATTCTTCTTTCGTAACTTTCAAACAAAGCCATCGTCGTGTCCTCCTCTTATTCCTGGCGGGGGTCAATATACTTGGGCGCATTGTCGAAGCGGCCGTAGTGACCCATAGCCTTCTTGTAGGCGGTGTTGGCGTCGTCGCCCTTCTTCATGAAGTCCATCATCTTGCCCAGGTTCACGAACTCGTAGCCGATGATCAGGTTCTCATCATCCAGAGCAACCCGGGTGACGTAGCCCTCGGCCATTTCCAGGTAACGGGGGCCCTTGGACTTGGTGGCAAACATGGTGCCAACCTGGCTGCGCAGGCCCTTGCCCAGGTCTTCCAGGGAAGCGCCAACCACCAGGCCACCCTCGGAGAAGGCAGACTGGCTGCGGCCATAGGCAATCTGCAGGAACAGCTCCCGCATAGCAGTGTTGATGGCGTCGCACACCAGGTCGGTGTTCAGAGCCTCCAGGATGGTCTTGCCGATGAGAATCTCGGCAGCCATGGCGGCGGAATGGGTCATGCCGGAGCAGCCGATGGTCTCCACCAGGGCTTCCTCGATGACACCCTCTTTGATGTTCAGGGTCAGCTTGCAGGCACCCTGCTGGGGAGCACACCAGCCGATACCATGGGTAAAGCCGCTGATGTCCTTGATTTCCTTGGCCTGAACCCACTTACCCTCTTCGGGGATGGGAGCGGGGCCATGGTATGCGCCCTTGGCGACGGAGCACATATTCTGTACTTCTGCACTGTAAATCATGGCAAATTTCCTTTCTTTCAAAAGACGGTATTCCGCCTTTGGATTAACGTTCCAGAAATTCCGGGCCGGGAGCAGAATAATTCCAATGGCCGCAATTTCCGCATATATTATACATTCTACCTTTGAAAAAGTCAATGAAAACGGCCATACATTCCCTACAAAAACACCAAATAGAATTGGTGACAGTTTGACAAAACCGGCAGAGGCCGCCTAGGCCTGGAGGCGGCGAACGTAGCTCTTCTGGTCTGCTGCCCGGAAATAGGCAGAGCCTGTCACCAGAATTTCTGCCCCATTTTCCTTGCAGATGGGGGCCGTGATATCGTCAATCCCCCCATCCACGGAAAGGACGCAGCCCGGGTTGACATCGTCCAAACAGCGGCGCAGAGCAGCCAGCTTGGGCATCATATCCTCCTTAAACTTCTGGCCGCCGAATCCGGGCTGAACCGTCATCACCAGAACCAGGTCGCACAGCGACAGGTATGGGAGAGCCTTCTCAGTCCCGGTGCCGGGCTTCAGGGAAATGCCCGCCTTACAGCCCATGGAGCGAATTATTTTCAGGGCCTCCATGGTGTTTTCCTGGGTATCTGCCTCGATATGGATGGTAAGCCAATCTGCCCCGGCAGATACGAACCGCTCCACATAGCGGATGGGGCGCTCTATCATCAAATGCACGTCCAGGGGCAAATCCGTCACACGACGGACAGCCTTCAATGCAGGAAGACCAAAGGAAAAATTGGGGACGAAGGTACCATCCATCACGTCTACATGAATCCAGTCCGCCTGGCTCGCTTCAATTTTGTGGATATCCCGCTCTAAATTGACAAAATCCGCCGCCAGAATAGAAGGTGATACTTTTGCCATAGGCTTCTCCTCTTCTCTGTTTTTCTGATATGATACCACAAGAAAATCCAGAATGCAACCGGGCTATCTGGCATACATACGTCCAACGATTCGGCTGACCCATTCCCCCGGCAAAATTCTGAGCAGCACCATAACCCCCTTATACGGAAGACCGATAGCATAGCCGGGCTTCATATAGCGCTTGAAGGCAATGCTGGCTATGGCCTTCGCCGCCTGCTCTGCGGACATGCCCGTCTGCTCATCGTGCTCCATCACGGCCACGGAACGGGAGATTCTGCCGCCGTAAATATCATCCCCCACCGGAGATTTTATCCGATGGCCGGTAAAGCCGGAGCGGATATCTCCGGGCAGAATGGAACAGACCTGGATGCCAAAGGGAAGAAGCTCCTGCCGCAGGGCACCGGCATAGGCGCTGACCGCAGCCTTGGACACAGAATACCATGCCTGAAAAGGGATAGGAACTGCTGCCGCAATGGAGCTGATGCACAGTATTCTCCCGGCCCTTCGGCGGCGCATCCCAGGAACCACCGCCTTCACCGCATTGACCATGCCAAACAAATTCACATCCAGCAACCCTTTGGCATCCTGATTTGCAGTAAATTCCGCAGCACCGGATATGCCAAATCCTGCATTGCAAACCAGAATGTCCACCCTGCCCTGTAAGGATTCCACTTCTTCGACAGCCTCCCGAACCCTTTTCTCGTCAGTGACATCCCCACTGATATGGACAATGCCATCCTGGTGCACAACCTCCCGGCGGCTCAGCTCATAAACCGTGCATCCTGCGGCACGGAACGCCCTTGCCGTGGCCAATCCGATGCCGCTGCTGCCTCCGGTAACAATCACAACTTGGCGCATTCTTCCCCTTCCTCTCTGACCAGGCTGAATCTGGGGCCGGAATAGCCGTCCCGCTCTATCTGCTCCGTCCACATGGAAGCCGGGCGCACCCATAGGCCCTGCTCACCATAAAGCGCACGGTAAACTACCATGGGCTGGCCAGTTTCCGAATGGGTGGCGATACCAACAACCCGGTATTGATTCCCTTTGAAATGCCGATATATCCCCGGAACAATCTCCGGAATATGAGTATCCATAATTTTTCTCCTTAAAAAATGCGCCGGGAAATCCCGGCGCATAGATGTTACGTTAAGACTTCACAGGGGAGCTGCCCCGGGCTGCCAAATCCAGAACCACATTGCTATCAAAGTAGCTGGAGAACTGACTTGCGTACCAGGTCAGCGCTTCGCCTGTCACCATCAGGCGGGTCTGCTTAACAAAATTGGTGTTGACATCCACCCTGGGGGAGGAGCCACTGTTCAGGAAGATACGCAAGCCACTGTTGTACAGCACATCGAAGGTGGTGCCGGAATAGGCCTCGATATCGCTGCCCCGGGCAAAGACAATGGTATCCACCGTGCCCAGCACAGGGGTAATCTGGTTGGTCCAGTTGGTAACCTCTGCCTGAATCTGGAGGGTATTCATCTTGCGATAATCCTGGTTGCTGTAGGTGTAGCTGGCAATGGTATAGCCCTTCTCCCGCAGAGCAGCCACAATCTTCTTAGCCTCTGCCACTTCGGTGTCATAGAAGGACTGGCCGAAGCGGGACACATAAGAGGTATTGGTACGATAGCCAAACACGCCCTCGCTGCCGGTGACTGCCAGAATGGCCCGGGCCCCCTGATACACAAAGTCGGGATGCTCCTCGATGAAGCTCTCCAGCACGGGAACCAAATCATAGTTGCCCACCAGGCTCTGGCCGCTGGCGTCCACATAGGCAGCCTTGATGTTGCCGAAATCGTCCAGCACCAGCTTGTTGGCAAAGCCATGGCCGGAGCCGTCCAGCTTACCGTCCTTATCCGGGTCAACCATATATTCAAAGTAGTTGACCATGGTCTCGGTAATCATCACAGGCTTTTTGCCCTGGGGCAGGAAAATGGACTTGGCAAAGAAATTCACATTGCCGTCCTGGCCCACATTTCTATCCAGGAAGCTGTCGAAGTCCACCAGGACATAGTTGGAGGAATAGAGCTGATTCAGGATCCGGCTGAACTCCTCCACGGAAACGAAATTTTTGTTATAGGAGCCTGCCAGGTCTGCGCCGGAAACATCCTTGTTGCAGGCACGGGAGGCATCCGCCATCAGCACATGGAAGGACAGATTGGGAATGCCGGAAATATCCTTGATTTCCGTCAGCTGATCCTGCTCTGTCACAATCTGCCGCAGCTTAGTGTCGATCTGGGTGGTGAATTTTCCGCTGGTGTCGGATTTCTGGAAGGTCTTCAGCTCCTGTGCGGCGCCGTCGTAATTGTATTCCGTCAGCAGCCCCTCTACCTTGGCCATGAGTCGTTTGTACTCTGCCTCGGCGGCATCTGCGGCGCTGGCCTGCTGCTGGGCCTGTTGCTGGTCCATGGAATCCTTGTTCTTCTTCAGTGTAATGGCATTGGAGACAGAGCCCACAATAAAGCTGAGAATCAGGCACAGAGCCAGACCGGCAATAATGGCAGGAAGATATACCTCCTTGAAAATACGCTTCTTCTCCCGCTTTCTGCGGCGGATATACTTGGGATCCAGGGGATCCAGAACATCGGCCTCTTCCTTGTATTTGTTCACCGGCTCCATGTAGATGTCCAGAATCTTAGAGAAGGCGCTCTTCTTGGCCGGGTCAGTGGGCTTACGCCCTGCACTGCGGCCCTTGCCATGGGCGGAGAGCTTGGGGAGCTTCACGCCGCCCTTCTTCTTTTTGCCGGGGGCGGGCTGCTCCTGCTCTTCTTCCTCGGGGTATGCATCCGGGTAATCCTGGTCTTCCTCCGGGGAATCGTAGAACTGCATGTCGTCATCGCCCTGATCCGGCTGCTGAATATGCTCGTCGGAATCGGAATAGGTGCGCTCCGGGAAATCGGCGACCAGATTCTCATCCGCCTCTTCATCGGTGATATCCTCTGAGCCCTGGGCATCCGCGAAAGCATCGGACTCCTGGGCAAAATGATATGCTTTTGTGGCATCCTGGTCTTCACCGGATGTATCGTCATCTAAAATATCAGAATAATCGAAATCGTCATCCTCTGACAGAAAATCTTTGGGATCGAAGCCGTATTCTTCTTCAAAGTCGATATCGAGATCGAAATCGTTCTTATCCATCGATACTCCCCTACCTTTATGGTAATGTCAATGGTATTCTATCATTGCCACGAAAAAAAAGCAAGTGGAATTGACATAAAACCTCAAATTTCGTGCCTCTTAAGATTTTCTTCAGATGTTGCCTTTTGGGTGTCCTCAAACAGGTTGTCCCGGGTAATGTTCTTCACCCAGGCCCCGCTGCGGTAGTGGCGGAACACCCAGGGCCACTTCACAAATTCATCTGTGCACAGCAGGAAATACACCCATAGCACCGGCAGCTTCAGCACAAAGGCTGCAAGAAATCCCAGAGGCACCGCATAGCACCACATGTCGATGGTGTCGCAAACCAGGCCAAACCGGGTATCGCCTCCGGCACGGAACACGCCGGCAATCAGGGTGGTATTCACAGCGCCGCCCATGATGTAGTAGGAATTGATCCACAGCATCACCTTCAAATACCCCATAGCGGTATCTGTCAGGCTGGCGGAGGCAAAGCGGAGCATCAGGGGGATAGAGGCAATCAACACCACGCCCCCCACTGCGCCAGAGAACACCGTCATTTTCATAACCTCAGAGGCATATTTCTTTGCCTTTTCCAAATCGCCTGCCCCCATTACATTGCCCAGCAAAATACCACCGGCAGAGGCCACGGCGAAGCAGTAGGTGGTAGTGAGGTTGCGGATAACCACAACAATGGAATTGGCTGCCACTGCGTCGTTGCCCAGGTGGCCAAGGATGACGGAATACATGGAAAATGCCACACCCCAGGACACATCGTTGCCCAGAGCCGGAAGGGCCAGCCGTACAAAATCCCCGGTAAGCACCCTGTTGCTGCGGAACATCTCCATAGGAGCCAGCTTCACATCCTTAGAGAAGGCCGAGACCACAATGCAGCCAATGAGCTCCACCGCTCTGGAGGCTGCCGTGGCGATGGCCACACCAATCGCCCCCAGCCTGGGTGCGCCGAAGAGGCCGAAGATAAACGTGGCATTCAGCAGGATGTTCAGGACGAAGGTCAGCACATTCAGCGCCAGGCAGACCGTCACACGGCCAATGCTGCGTAGCACTGACATGTACACCTCTATGATGCCCCAGCACAAGTAAGTTATTCCCATAATACGCAGATACCCGGCACCAATGGAAATCAGCTCCGCATCGTTGGTAAACAGGCGCATCATAACCTGAGGAACCATAAATGCCGCCAGCGCAAACAGCGCCGATATCGCCGTGGAAAACCGCATGGCAATGCCCTGCACCGCCTGAATGGCCCGGAAATCTTTTTTTCCATAATACTGGGCACACAGAAGGGTGGCACCGGTGCCCAATCCATAGAATACGCTGCCCAGCACCTGGGCGTAGTTTGCCGCCAGGGAAACGGCGGAGATGGAGGACTGATTGACATAGTTCAGCATCACCACATCCGAAGAGCTGACGGCGGCATTGAGCAGGTTTTGAATTACCAGGGGAATCAGCAGCTTATACATCTGGGAATGGAATGCAGGATCTGCCTTTCGGATACTTTTTACATGCACTTTTTGTTCTCTCCTCTACTATTGTCCGTTGCCCCGGAGCTCGATGATTTGGTCACGCAGGACGGCGGCGTATTCGTACTCCATCATCTTGGCGGCTTCCTTCATCTGCTTCTCCAGCCGGGCAATTTCCTTTTCTTTCTCTGCTTTTGTCATCTTCACGCCGGTTCTGCCCTTTCGCTCCGCTGTAGGGGAGGAAATTTCAATCAGATCCCGGACGGATTTTATAACTGTCTTGGGCACAATACCGTGGGCCTTGTTATAGCTGTCCTGAATGTCCCGGCGGCGGGCCGTCTCGTCCAGGGCCATACGCATGGATGGGGTGACGGTATCGGCATACATAATTACCTTGCCCTGGGCATTTCTTGCGGCACGGCCAATGGTCTGAATCAGGCTTGTCTCGCTGCGTAAGAATCCCTCTTTGTCCGCATCCAGAATGGCAACCAGGCTGACCTCCGGCAAGTCCAGGCCCTCCCGCAGCAGGTTGATGCCCACCAGCACGTCGAATTTCGCCATCCGCAAATCCCGGATGATTTCCATACGCTCCATGGCGCCGATGTCCGAGTGCATATAGCGCACCCGAATTCCCGCCTTGGTCAAATAGACCGTCAAATCCTCTGCCATCTTCTTGGTCAGAGTGGTCACCAGCACCCGCTCCTCCCGGGCAGTACGGGCATTGATTTCCCCAATCAGGTCATCAATCTGACCCTCGATGGGGCGCACCTCCACCTCCGGGTCCAGAAGTCCCGTGGGGCGAATTACCTGCTCCACAATCTGGCCGGATCGGCTGCGTTCATATTCCCCCGGAGTGGCGGATACATATATCACCTGATTGATTTTCCGGTCAAATTCCCCGAAATTCAGGGGGCGGTTGTCGTAGGCCGAGGGCAGCCGGAAGCCATAGTTCACCAGGGCATCCTTCCGGCTCCGGTCACCGGCGTACATGGCACGGCACTGGGGCAGCGTCACATGGCTCTCGTCAATGAACATCAAAAAATCCTTGGGGAAATAGTCCAGCAGTGTGGTGGGCGGTGTCCCCGGCTCCCGACCCTGAATCACCCGGGAGTAGTTCTCGATGCCGTTGCAGAAGCCGATTTCGGTCAGCATTTCCAAATCATAGGCGGTACGCTGGGCAATACGTTGGGCCTCAATCAGTTTGTTATTCTCCCGGAAGAACTCCACCTGCCGGTCGCACTCCTTCTGGATTTCCAGCATGGCCCGCTGGAGCTTTTCCTTAGAGGCCACATAGTGGCTGGCAGGGTAAATGGCCACATGGTCCACATAGCGCTCCGTCAGACCGGATACGGCGTTAATTTCGCTGATGCGGTCTACCTCATCCCCAAAGAATTCCACCCGGATGGCACGTCCGGACCAATAGGCAGGATACACCTCCAGCGTATCCCCCCGCACCCGGAACTTATTTCGGGAGAAATCCACATCGTTGCGCTCATAGCGGATTTCCGTCAGCTTCTTCAGAACGCCGTCCATAGGGTGCTCCTGCCCCACCCGGAGAGAAACCACCATGCTCTTATAGTCAATGGGATCCCCCAGGCCGTACAGGCAGCTAACGGAGGCCACCACAATTACATCCCGGCGCTCAAACAGTGCAGCAGTAGCGGAGTGGCGCAGGCGGTCGATTTCTTCGTTGATGGAGGCATCCTTCTCGATATAGGTATCCGTATGGGCAATATAGGCCTCCGGCTGGTAGTAGTCGTAATAGGAAATAAAATACTCCACCGCATTTTCCGGGAAGAACTCCCGGAACTCCGAGCAGAGCTGGGCAGCCAGGGTCTTGTTATGGGCCAGCACCAGGGTGGGCCGGTTCAGCTTTGCAATAACCGACGCCATAGTGAAGGTTTTGCCGGAGCCTGTAACGCCCAGCAAAGTCTGCTCCCGCAGGCCCAGGTCAACGCCCCTGGCCAAGCCCTGGATTGCCTCCGGCTGGTCGCCGGAGGGCCGGTATTCCGAAACCAATTTGAATTTATCCATTCTATCCCTCCGCCCCGGCTTTCAGATAGCCGGACTGCATCAAAGAAACATAATCGTCGTCACAGATTACCAAATGATCCACAAAATTCACATCCACCGCCCGAAGGGCAGCCGCCACATTCTGGGTGGTCTG
>ENA-OZAA01000413-OZAA01000413.1-human-gut-metagenome-genome-assembly--contig:-NODE-413-length-23445-cov-5.981830_pt1 | contig 23445 bp, 17 predicted proteins | sample MGYA00244204_ERZ653492 | MGnify/ENA primary metagenome ERZ653492 (study PRJEB26926, sample SAMN06164980) | human gut metagenome | biome: ENVO:00009003; feature: ENVO:2100002; material: ENVO:00002003... | reverse complement strand
CTCAGTGGTAGTGCCGGGGGCGGGAGTACCGGTGGAGGCCACGGTCACATACTGGCCGTTAATCCAGCCCAGGTCGGTACGAATCCAAGTCTCGGCACCCACGGTCACGGTCTCACGAACCACAACCTTGGAGGTAATCATAACCTTTGCCATCAGAGCGCCATTGGAGTTGGAGGTGCCGCGGACGTTGGCGGTGAAGCCCACGCCGGAGACGGTGCCGGTGGTGCCGGAACCGGCGGCGCCGATGCCGGTAATGGTCAGGTAGCTGACGCAGACCCAGCCGTTATCGGTGCGGCCCCAGCTCATGCCGCCATCCAGCTTGATTTCGTACAGGACGACGGAGTTGTTCTTCTTCACAGTTGCCACCTCGGGGTAGCCCATGTTGGAGCCGGTGCGAACCTTGATATCCTGGTTGGCATAGCCCACGGCAATGGCACCGGCGGGAACGTTGGTGATAATGGTGACGCTGCCGGCATTGCCGTTGTTGCCGCCGTTGGGGACATTGGTCAGGGTGCCCAGGCGGATATAATCCTTGCACACCCAGCCCTGGTCAATCCGGACCCACTGTGTACCGTTGGAGGCGGTGGTCTCCTCGTAAATCTTTACGTTGGTACCGTTGGGCAGGCTGGTCACCTGGGCATTCTCTACGCCTGCGCCGCTGCGGACGTTCACCGTGGTGTTGCACACGATATAGGCCGGGGTGGCCTCCGCCGTAGAGGGAGTTGTAGGTGCGGTGGTGGGAGTAGAGGGAGCGGCGGGGTCAATGGTGGTGCCGGTGGAGCCGGGGGTCAGAGCCACGTTCATGGCGTTGCTCTTGTCGCACAGCAGAATCCAGCCGGTGCTGTTGCCGCAAACCACTTCGCCGAACAGGGCGCCGTAGTAGGGGTTGGAGGCATCCACAACATCGTTGACCTTGTAGTTGATAACCGTTACCTTCTCGTCTCTGTACAGGGTATACATGATATCCTTCTCCACCAGGTTCAGGTCATTGTAGATGGGGACACTGGGGGTAACTACAGTGGCGATGGTGCTGCCCATCTTCATGAAGTCCATGTTAATCCAGCCCACATACTCACCCAGCTGGGCACGCCACATGGCCTTGCCCGGCTGCTCGGTCAGGCTGATTTCGTACAGCTCCACATCCACACCCTTGGTCAGGACAATCACATCTCTGGGAAGGCCCGTCTTGTCATAGGTGTTGGCGGTGGCGTTGACGCTGTTGATCTTGCCCTTGGCAATCACTGCGCCCAGAGGCTGCTCCTTGGGGGTATTCAGGCTCACCTCGGTGAGGTCGATGAAGCCGTTCTTGCCGTCGATATTCACCTGGCCCCAGAGGATGGTGCCGTCGAAGGTGACGTTGGTGATGGCAATGCCCATATTGTTGACCCGGAGGACCTGGACGGAGCTGGTCTTATCCATCATGTTGTAGAGCTTCAGCTGCTCCACCTTCACAGTGCCAACCAGGCCTGCAAAGCTCACAGCCTTGTTCACCTCTACCCAGCCGACAATCTTGTTCACCTGGACCTTGCCCCAAACGGTGCCGTCCACAATTCTCCAGTTCAGGATGGTGACATAGTTGCCGGTGCTGATGGTCAGCAGGGGGTTGCTGGTAGTGGTGGCCTCTTCGTAGACCACTGCGCCGGGGGCATTGGCCGTGCCGGTAACCACCACAGAGGCGGCGATGGCAGGGTTGCCGGGGTTATCCGTGGTGGCCTCGCCGGTGGGAACCAGCTTGCCGTCGTCCAGGATGAACCAGTGATAGTTGGCCGGGCTGCGGTCGTCGTTGATATAGCCGTAGCCCATATCAATCACGCCATGGTTGATTTCGTTGGTGTAGAGCACCAGCTCACGGCGCTCGATGGTAACCAGGTTGCCTGCCTCCAGCTGACCGGCTGCTGCATTCAGGGCGGATGCGGTGGCATTTGCGTAGTAGTTCAGGGTGGTACCGGCCTTCATGGTGACAGGATCCAGCTGAACCAAATCCCAGCGAATCCAGCCAACCACGGAGCCCACTGCCACCTTGGCATAGGTGCCTGTTGCGTTGGACTTGCTGCCGTATACCCGGGCCAGAACGTTCACGGTGCTGCCCTGGGGCAGAGTGTAGGCGCTGGGCTTGTCGGAGAAGGTCACGCTGCCGGTGGTGGGGTCGGAGGTCTCGTCCCAGGCCACGTTGCCGTTGTTGTCCTCGTAGACCACGGCGTTGCCGGTAAGGGTGCCGGTCATATAGCCGGCGCCGCTGAGGCTGGTGATGCCCACGGGCTTGACGTTCTCACGGAACATGGTCACATCGGCCATCTTAATCCATGCAGGATTGGTCTTGTTGACGAAGGTGCGGCCCCACAGGATGCCGTCGGACAGGGCCCAGTTCTCGCTGAACTTGGTATTGTCCTCACCCACGGTGACGTAGGTGCCCTTTACCAGGGAGGCAAAGAACTTGCTGCGGGTGCTGGGCTGCTCATAGGCATCCGCCGTGGCCACGGTCACCTTGGCGTTGAAGGCCTTCATTCGGACATCATCGATGTTCAGCCAGCCGGTCTTGTCGCCGATGGTTGCCTTGCCGAACACATGAGCCTTATCCACCACGGTGAAGGCGGTGATGTTCACTACGGTGCCCTGCTGCAGGGTCAGAATAAATTCGGAGTGGTAGGAAGGATTGGCATACAGCTTGGTGCCATCCTTGGTCATTGTCTTGTCTTCGAAGGTGGTGGTGCCCTGAATCACAGCGGGATAGCCCTGGAAGGAGGTAACCACATTGTCCAGCTCGCTGTTGTCGTCCTTGCTGCCGGGAGTGGGATCCACGAACTCGGAATCCAGCTTGATGTAGTCCATGCACACCCAGCCGCGGTCGATATGGCCCCAGTAGAAGCCGTTGACAATCACCCGCTCGCTGACGGTGACCCGGCTGCCCAGAGCGGCCACGCCCACCAGAGCATTGGTGGTGCCCGCAGCGCTGCGGATATTCACGCCGGTGGAGCAGTTCACAACGGTACCGCCCACGCCGTAGCCGGTGCTGCCGCTAGTGGAAGCGGTGGTGGTGACATAGTTCAGGTTAATCCAGCCCTGGTCAATCAGGCCCCATGCCACGCCGTTCACAACCTCTTTCCGCAGGATAACCACGGAGGTGCCGGGGGCCAAAGTGGTGAGCTTGGTATAGCCAGCGCCCGGTCCGGAGCGGACATTCAGGCTGACGGAGCTGCTGACCACGGCGGAGCCGCCGGTGGCGACATTGCCGCCGGGCTGGGTATTCTGCTTCAGGGTGACATAGCCCATGGAAATCCAGCCCTGGTCGATATGGCCCCAGGCTGCGCCGTCCACGGTGGTCTGCTCATACACAGTAATGGCGGTACCCTCGTTGAGCTGGGTAGCCTTGGGGTTGCTCACGCCGGGGGCGGTACGGACATTCACCTTGGCAGCGCCGGTCACGGTGCCGGGGGTGCCGCCGGTGAGGGTGGGATTGGTGGTGGTGCTGTTGCTCTTCTTATAGGTGGTGTAGGCCAGGAAAATCCAGCCCTTGGAGCAGTAGCCCCACTGGCCGCTGCTATCCGTCATGGCGATGGTCACCTGCTCGCCCCGCTTCAGGGTGCCCACCTTGGCAGACTTTGCGTCGGCGCCCTTGCGGATATTCACGTAGTCGTCGGTAATGGTGACGGTGGTAGTGGGGACGGTGACAGGCATCTTGCTGGGGTTGTCATACAGCATGACCCAGCCGCCAGTGGACAGCTTAATCCACTTCTCCAGGCCGACTACCTTCTCGGCCACAACCGTTACGGTGATGTCCCGGTTGATTTCGTCCACCTTGGCAGCACCGGCCATGGGCTCGTTCAGAACCTCCAGGACGGCCTTCTCATCCAGGCCCCGGGCTGCGTAAATTACGTAGGCGGGCAGGCTGTAGTTGGCGGCCACAGGCTCGGTATTGCCGCTCTGCTGCCAGCGGGCAGACAGAACCTTACCGGCGGTGGCGGAGCTGACACCGGTCACCAGTGCGGTGCCGCTGTACCAGCCCAGGAACTCGTAACCGGCCCAGACAGGGGTGGCTACGGTGATGGCATTGTTGGAAACGGCGCTGAATACCTGAATCTGATACTTGTTGCCGGGGACACTGTCGTTGCCCACGTAGAACAGGGTATAGCCCAGGTTGCCGCTGCTGGTTGCGCTGTAGGTTCCGTTGAGGAACAGGTTGGCAATGGCCAGGCGGCGGGCCAGAACGGCATAGGCAGCGGTGTCGTTGGCAAAGCTGGCCATGTCGAAGGTGCAAATGGCATTGGCCATGGCAGAGGCGGAGCGCTCGGGCTTGCCCATCTCGGCAATGAGGCTGTTGGCCCAATCGGCGCTGCCGTTGCCGTCGGTATAGGTCATCCACACCGCGGCATCCCGCTGCTTCTGCACCAGCTGCATAGCGCCAAACTTAGCGTTCACCTGTGCGACGCATTTATCCAGCTCATCCCGCAGGAGCTTATCTGCATTGGCCTCGTTGATGGTCTGCCCCTGGGTGCCAGGGGTGCCGTAGCCAATCTTCCACTGGCTGCCCACTTGATAGGCGTTCTTGTGGAAGCCCACGGATTCCTTAATTACCCGGATGCCAGCCTCGCTGACCGTAGCCGACACTGTAGCCGCTGCAGCGGAGATGGCTGCGGTGGGGATCAGACTGATCAGCAGCACGATGGCAAGCATCAGGCAAGCAAATCTCTTTTTCATAGAAACCTACTCCTTTACACTGAATTGTAAGTTACTGGTATTATAACAGGATTGGTTACAAATTGCAACCCCAAATGAAGAATTTCTTTACAATTTGTAATTTTTGTTTCTTTATGACGAAAGCTCCACATTTTTGTTATAAAATGGGGAGCTTTGTCGTTTTCCGACTCAGGAATTGCAACTTCTCGCTGCCAATACCAGAATCATTCAATTACAATTTTAATGCCAGGTCACGCTGCCGGTGGTGCCGGTGGTGCCGGTAGTCATCTGCACATAGCTCATGCACACCCAGCCGTTGGCAATGCGGCCCCAGTAGACACCGTTGACGGAGGTCATCTCGTAGATAACCACGGTGCTGCCCGCAGGCAGGAAGCCCACGGTGGCATTGTTGGTACCAGCGCCTGCACGAATCCGCAGACCGGTGGTCACCTTGCCCTGATAGCCGGTGGAGGGGATGGTGACGGTGCTGCCGCCGGTGGAGTTCAGACGGATGTAGGTCATGCACACCCACTGGTTGGTGCCGATGCGGCCCCACTGCTGGCTGCCCACGGTGGTAACCTCGTAGACGGTCACCTGGGAGCCAGGGGTCAGAGAACCAACCTTGGTATAGTTGATGCCTGCGCCGTTACGGACGTTCAGGGCGGTGGAGCTGATGACGGTGCCAGTGCCGGTGGTGGCGGTATTGGTGGTGTTGTTGGTGCTGCCGTTCAGGATAACGTAGGACAGGCACACCCACTGGTTGGTGCCGATGCGCCCCCACTCAGCGCCGTTGACGGTAACACGCTCGTAGATGTTCACAGGCGTACCGCCGGTGAGGCGGCCCACCAGGGTGTAGTTCACGCCAGCGCCATTGCGGACGTTCAGGCCGGTATTGGCCTTGACGGTGCCGGTGGCAATCACGGTGCCGGTGGTAGTTCCGGTATTGGTGCCGGGGTTGACTACGGTGTTCAGCTGAATGTAGTTCATGCTGACCCAGCCCTTGTCGGTCTGGCCCCAGACCATGCCGCTGGCGGTGCTCTGGGCGTAAATCTTCACCTGGTCACCCTTGCGGTAGGAGGCGATAATGGAGTAGCCGATGCCTGCGCCGCTGCGGACGTTCAGCCCGGTGGCAGTGACGGTGCCGGTCTGGTAGGTGCTGGGGGTGGTGGGGGTTGTGGTGCCGGTGCCCTCCCAGCTCACGCCGCCGGTGGTTCCGCCGGTGGTGCCGGGGGTAGTACCGGGGGTGACGGAGGAATCCAGCTTCACATAGTTCAGGCAAATCCAGCGGTTGTCGCCGATGCGGCCCCAGAAGGTGCCGTTCACGTTGACGGTTTCATAGATGCTCACCCGCTGGCCGTTGTAGGCGGAGCTAACGCTGGGATAGTTGATGCCTGCGCCGCTGCGGACATTCACGCCGGTTTTGCACACCACGGTGCCGGTGGAAATCACGGTACCGGTGGTAGTGGTAGTAGTGCCGGTGGTGGTGCCGCCCGCGGTAGTGGTACCGGCGATGTAGTTGGTGTTGGACAGCTCTACCCAGCCATCAATGCAGCGGCCCCACAGGACGCCGTTGACCTGGGCGGTCTCCACGATGACCAGCTGTGCGCCGGAGGCCACGGTGCCAATCTGGGTGTAGTTGCTGCCGGCGCCGTTGCGGATGTAGCAGTAGCCGCTGGTGACGGACACGGGGGTGCCGTACTGGGCATACAGGGTGCGGCCAGCAGTGGAGGCGCTGAGGTACTTCACGCCGGAGCCGCCGGTGGGAGAGGTGAACCAGCCGCCGAAGGTGGCGCCGGAGCGGGAGGGATTGGCGGCCAGGATGCTCACATTGGAGCCAGACAGGTAGGCCTGCATCTTGTCCTCGCCGTTTTCACCGGCCACGCCGCCGTTGGGGTCCAGGATAACGTATGTATACTGGGCGGGAGCGGACTTGCTGTAGACGCCGTTCAGGTACAGGTTGGCCTCGGCCAGGCGGCGGTTCAGCAGGGTGGCATCGGGGGTGGAGCCCACATTGGCCCACAGGGAGATGGCGAACAGGAAGGCGTTCACATCGGAGTTGCGGGTGACGGCCTCGAAGAAGCGGCCGCCCTGGGTGGTCCAGTCGGTGCCGCAGTTGAAGCTGAAGCTAATCAGCGCATCGTGCTGGTACTGGCTCAGATACAGATTGTTTCTGGCGGTGAACTCGTTGATTTTGGTGTTGATGAGGTTCAGACGGTCCCGCAGGGCCAGGTCTGCCTGGGCCTCGGTCATAGTCTGGCCCTGGGCACCCACGGTGCCGTAGCCAATGGTCCACTGGCTCACATCCCAGTAGGCAGAGGCGCTGAAGCCCTCGAACTGCTTAATCAGGGCGACCACATTCTCACTGTACATCAGATTGGATGCGGCCTTGGCGGGGACAGCCCCCAGGGGAAGCAGGCTGATGGCAAGTACCATCGCCATGATCATGCAAGCGATTCTTCTTTTCATAAACTGCTCGCTCCTTTGTCGTTTTGATGGACTTATTATAGCAGGGTCTGTGACAAAATGCAACAGGCAAATTACATTTTGTTACTATTTATTTCTTAATTTTTTCTTAGCCAGTCCCCCGCCCCTCCTTTTTCCCTAGGAAGCAGCCGGAAAGGCGGCCTTGTGCCGCTGCAAAGGTTTCCAATCCCACCCAGGCCCACGCTCTGATTATTGACAATCCAGGGTGGGCTTGGTATACTCGAAAGCAAAAGGAGGCCGGAAGATGAAGGCTTTGATTGGAATGAGCGGCGGAGTGGACAGCTCGGTGGCTGCGCTGCGGATGCAGCAGGCGGGGTATACCTGCATCGGGGCCACCATGCGGCTGTATGCCGGGCAGGCAGAAAGCGCCGACGGAACGAAGACCTGCTGCTCCCTGGAGGATGTGGAGGATGCCCGGAGTGTGGCCCGGCGGCTGGGAATTGCCCACTATGTATTCAATTTCACCGACGATTTCTACAAAGAGGTGGTAGACCCTTTTGTGGATACCTATTATCAGGGCGGCACCCCCAACCCCTGCATTCTGTGCAATCGCCATCTGAAATTCGGCAAGCTGATGCAGCGGGCCACCGAGCTGGGCTGCGACTGGGTGGTATCCGGCCACTACGCCCGGGTGGAGCGGGACGACAGCACCGGCCGGTATCTGCTGAAGCGGGCGGCGGACCGGGCCAAGGACCAGACCTATTTTCTGGCCTGCCTGAGTCAGGAGCAGCTGGCCCGGGTGCAGTTCCCCCTGGGAGGCCTTACCAAGGAGCAGGTTCGGGAAATTGCCGCAGAGCATGGCTTTCTCAACGCCCGGAAGCACGACAGCCAGGACATCTGCTTTGTACCCGGCGGGGACTACACCGCCTTTCTGGAGGAATACACCGGCCGGAAGCTGTGCCCCGGGGACTTCCTGGATGCATCCGGCCGTACTCTGGGGCAGCACCGGGGGGCGGTGTGCTACACCATTGGCCAGCGCAGGGGGCTGGGACTGGCTATGGGGGAGCCGGTGTATGTCTGCCAGAAGGATATGGGAGCCAACACCGTCACCGTGGGGCCGGATGAGGCGCTATACTCCCCTGCCCTGCGGGCAAAGGACTGGGTGTGGTTCCCCTTTGAAAGGTTGACGGCCCCCATGGAGGTCACCGCCAAAATCCGCCACAGCCAGTATGACCGCCCCGCCACCGTCTTTCCGGAGCCGGACGGCACCGCCCGGGTGGTCTTTGCAGAGCCCCAGCGGGCCATCTCCCCGGGTCAGGCCGTGGTGCTCTACCAGGGCGATACCGTGGTAGGCGGGGGAACCATCCTCTGCGCTGAAAAATAGTGAAGGCACGCTGCAAAAACGCAGCGTGCCTTTTTGTGGGTGTGTCCCTTCGGGAGCACACCTTATTATATATTGTATATTGCGCCCTCAGATCAACCCCGCACACAGGGGTGGCTGCAATTCACAGCTTGCCCCCATTCCCGGGTCATGCGTCGCCGGAAGGGTCGGCCTGGTGGGTTTCCGGGGTATCCGCCGGGGCAGGCTCCCCGGCTGTCTCCTCCGGCGCAGGCTGGGGGGCGTGGGCCGGGGCCAGGGTTTCCAGGACGAAGGGTTCCTCTTCCTCCACCGGTTCTGCCTCGTTGAGCACCAGGGGCGGCATTTCGTTTTCGGGATGCAGGGGCTCCTCCCGCTCCTCCGGATGTTCCTCCTCCGGCAGCTCCGGAGGGCTCTTTTTGGGGCGGCAGAGGAACACCAGCAGCAGGAACACGGCAAGGCTCACCGCCGAAATGGTGGCCCCCAGGCGGAAGGCCTGGTTGCGGTAGACAAAGCGGACGGTGTGGGTGCCCTGGCTGAGAATCAGGCCAATCATGCACCCGCCAATCAGCACCGTCTCCCGGGGCTCTCCGTCCACCTCGGCATACCAGTTGCCGTTCTGGGGGATGGAGGTATACAGCAGACCATCCCGGGCACAGTTAACGGTGCCCTCTACCTGGGTATCGGAGAAGGCGGTGAGCTCCAGCTGGGAGCTGTTGAGCATCTCATAGCCCAGGCGGAACAGCGCATTGTCCATAATTGCCACATTCACCGTGGCGCTGCCGTCCTCCCCGGTCTTGCCCATGATGCGGATGTCAATCACATCCCCGGCCTTCACATCCTGGATGGCCAGCATCTGGGGCAGACTGATGTCCTCCCGGTACAGCTCCACACTGTTGACACTGACATAGAAGGTGTTGCGCTGGGGCAAATCCAGCCGGACACAGGCAAAGCCATCCTGGGGCACCACATAGGAATAGATTACGCTTCCGCCGGAGACCACGTCGCTGTAGCGGCAGTAGCCGTCCTCCCGCTGCTCCACCACCTCGGCACCGCTGCCGTAGACATCCCGGTATTCCAGGGGAACGGACTGCCACACGTCCCCGGTCAGGCCGGTGGCCGCCCGGAACAGCTCATTCTGGAAGGCAAAGGAGCCGTCGCTGGTGAGGAAATCCACCTGGGCCAGCTGGGGCTCCACCATGAAGCCCAGGGGCAGGTAGGCGGTATTGCGGTACAGGTACACATTGCCGAAGTGGTGTACCTCCTGGAAGCAGGAGCTGCTGCGGTCCCGGCCATCCCGGTCAATCATATATTTCAGGCCCAGAAACAGGTTGGCCACCGGGGAGCTCTCCTCGAAGCAGTAGCGGTTATAGGTGTTCTTGGCCCCATAGCCCAGGGCCCGCATAAACTCGGTGATGTGCACATTGGCGGAGCTGGTGAAGGTGGAGATGCCGGAGTAGCCGTTCAGCGCACCATCGTTCAGGGTCTGGGAATGGGTGACCTCTGCCCGGTAGAAGGGGGTATTGGCCTCCCGCTCCTTCATATAGCGAATCATAGAGGCGGACTGCTCCGTGCCCTTTGGGTAATCCATCACATTGGTGCCGGGGAAATAGAAGCCGAAGGCCGTCAGGGTGGCGGCCAGCTCCAGGGCCATTACGGTGCAGATGCAGCGCTTGGTGGCTCTGCGCCAGCGGCGGGCCTTCCGGCGAACCCGGAGCGCCTCCTCCGGGGTATCCTCCCGGGGCTTGGGCCGGAAGGTTCCCAGCAGCAGAATCAGAAAATACAGGGTGAAGAAGCATACATTATATATAATGTATATATGCACATTCCGCCGGGCCCCAAACAGCAGGATGCTCTGGGTCTTCATGGTGTCCCGGCAGCAGCACAGCAGCGCCACTGTCAGCAGCCCTGCGGTAATCACCTGTAGCGGCTCGAACTTCCGCCGCACCAGCCAGGCCCGGTAGGCCATCACCAGCAGCACAAAGCTATACAGGAAGCTGAACCGGTAGGGAATCATATTGGGGAAATGGAAGCCGTGCCAGATATAGTCCAGCTGCCGCAGGATAAAGCTCACGTTGAAAAACAGCAGCAGCAACAGGGCGCACAGCTTGTCCCGCCACTTGATATCCCAGGACAGCAGGAAGAGGATGCCCAGCAGAATGCTGCCCACACCGCAATACAGGTTGGGCAGTCCCTCCTTGAAGCTGGGCTCGATGCCGCCGCCCATATTCCCCGCCACCTGGCGCATGGCATCCAGCAGACCCATCAGGTCATTTTTGGTGGCGATGTTCAGCCGGAAGCCGGTGGGGAATTTGTTCACGCTGGACTGGGTGGTTCCCAGGGCGGCCATGGCCGTCATGGTCAGAAAGGCGCTCATGCCCAGGGCCAGAGCGGAAAACAGGGCAATCCGCAGCAGGTCGCCAAAGAAGCGCTTCCATCCCCGGGGGCAGCAGATTTCGTAGCCGAAGAAGCTGAGGAATACAAAGATGCATACGAAAAATCCGATATAGTAATTGGAAATCACGGACAGGGCCAGTGCCAGGGTATACAGGGCAAATTTCCCCTCCCGCAGCAGCCGCACCATTCCCAGCATCACCAGGGGCAGCAGGGCAAAGGTATCCAGCCACATCACATTCCACTGGTAGCCCAGCGCCCAGGCGCACAGGGCATAGAAGCCGCCGAACAGCACCACGGAGAAATTCTCCCGGTCGAACACGCCCCTTAGAAAAAGGCTGAAAAACAGCCCCGCCAGCCCCAGCTTAATGGGCACCAGCATACAGAAATAGTTCAGCACCTGGCTCTCCGGAACCAGGACGCTGAGCAGGTTCAGGGGGCTGCCCAGGTAATAGGCGATAAGCCCCAGGTAATCCACGCCCATACCCACATCCCAGTTATACAGCAGGCTGCCCCCGCTTCGCAGTGTCCGGCGGAAGGCGGTAAAGAAGGGATAGTACTGGTGGTAATTGTCGGAGTACAGCATGGCCGAGGTGCCGAAGGGGTGATAGCCGTTTACCAGCATCACCAGCAGCATCCCGCCAAAGGGTACCAGGAAGGCCAGCAGAAAATAATACCAGCTTCCCTTCCAGTGTGTTTTTTTCAGATTCATTTCGGTTTCCTCCCGATTTAACCTTGCAGGTTCTCTTTTGATTATAGTCAAAACACCTATTTATTTTACCATGTTTTTTCCCTGGGGTAAAGGGGGTAGTGCCGGGGAAATACGAAGAAATCCTTAAAATTGCCCCTGCAGCGCCGGCTGCAGGGGCAAAAGGGTCACAAAATCAGGCAGATGAGGCCGGAGGCCCCCTCGTTGACAATGCGGGTCAGGGTACCCCGGAATTTCCCCCGCACCTCCTCCGGCATCCGGGTGAGCTTGGCGCTGAGGCCCTCCTGAATCAGGTCGTACACGGATTTGCCGAAGATGTTGCTCTGCCAAAGATTGTCCGGGTTCTCGTCCTTCAGGTAATCAATAAGCTGCTGGCTCTGCCGCTCGTCCCCCACCATGGGGCTGATTTCCGTATCAATATCCACCCGCATCATATGGATGGATGGGGCCCCGGCCTTCAGGCGGACACCGTAGGAGCCGCCCCGCTTCAGAATTTCCGGCTTTTCCAGCTTCATCTCCTGGGCCGTGGGCATCACCACCCCATAGCCCGTGGCCCTGACGGAGGCCAGGGCCGCAGAAATCTTGTCATACTCCCGCTTCACATCCGACAGCTCGGACAGCAGCCGCAGCAGCTCTGCATCCGTCTTCACCTGAATCCCCGCCCGGGTGCTGAGAATCTCATAGAATAGTGCCTCCGGCAGGACGATGGCACAGCTGACCACACCGCTGCCCAAATCCACGCTGCGCAGGGTATAGTCCTGCACCTGCTCCAGCTCCGCCAGGGAGGACAGCACTTCCTCCGCCTGGCCCAGGTCGCCAATCTCCCCCGCCCGCTGGAGCAGGCTCTGATACAGCGCCGTCTTCACCGGGTGCTCCGGCTCCAGAGCATCCAGCCACCTGGGCAGGAAGACCCGCAGCTCCGTCATGGGGAAGGCCGCCAGCATGGCCTGAAGGAGCTTGCTGATTTCCTCCCGGTCCATGCTCTGGCAGTCCGCCACATAGGGCCGGATGCCGAACTCCCGGGCCAGATACTCCGCCACGGCCCCGGCTGCCTCACTGCGGGGCTCCCGGCTGTTCACCACCACCAGGAAGGGCTTGCCCGTGGCCTTCATATCCTGGATGGCCCGGCGCTCAGCGGGGACATAGTCCCCCCGGGGAATCTCCCCGATGCTGCCATCGGTGGTTACCACCAGGCCGATGGAGCAATGCTCCTCCATCACCTTTCTGGTGCCCAGCTCCGCCGCCTGGGTCATGGGAATCTCCCGGTCATACCAGGGGGTGGTCACCATGCGGGGCATCCCATCCTCCTCCGCCCCCACGGCCCCCTCTACCATGTAGCCCACGGAGTCAATCATCCGCACCCGGAGGCGGGAGGTGCCGTCGGGGGAAATCTCCACCGCCTCCTCCGGCACAAATTTTGGCTCTGAGGTCATAATGGTTCTGCCGGAGCCGCTCTGGGGCAGCTCATCCCGGGCCCGCTCCCGGCGGTAGGGGTCCTCGATGGCGGGAATCACCAGCTCCTCCATCACCCGCTTGACAAAGGTGGATTTGCCGGTACGCACCGGCCCCACCACGCCGATATAGATATTGCCGCCGGTGCGGGCGGCAATATCCGAATAGATTTCTTCCATAGCCAGCCTCCTATCCGGCAGGAGACGGCTCCTGCCATGGTCTGATTCAGCATATGCCCTTCCCTTCGTCCATAGAACCCCTTTTGGCATGTGTCGAAAAATGTACAAATATAAATGAATTTCATAAATTATATTGACAACGGCTTTGGAGTGATGTATAGTTACCCCCAGAATCTTTCATTTGAAAGGAGCCTATCCATGGTAACCATTCAGGAGCTTTACGACCTGGAGCACACCCAGGCCAAGGAATATCTTGCACAATTCACCTACCCCTGGGAGGCGCTGAAGGGGCTTCGGGATTTCATTTTGCAGCTGGGCAGCACCCTGGGCGACGACTATGTGGCCCTGCAGCCCCAGGTTTGGGTGCACCGCACCGCCACGGTGGCCCCCACCGCCTATCTGGGCGGCCCCTGCATCATCGGCCCGGGTACCGAGGTGCGGCACTGCGCCTTTGTCCGGGGCAGCGCCCTGGTGGGGGAGAACTGCGTGGTGGGCAACTCCGTGGAGCTGAAAAACGTCATCCTCTTCGACAATGTGCAGGTCCCCCACTATAACTATGTGGGCGACAGCATTCTAGGCTACAAGTCCCACATGGGGGCCGGGAGCCTGACCTCCAACGTCAAGTCCGACAAGCTGCCGGTGGTCATCCACGCTGCCTGCCAGGAGATGCCCACCGGGCTGAAGAAGGTGGGGGCCATGCTGGGCGACTATGTGGAGGTGGGCTGCAACAGTGTGCTGAATCCCGGCACCGTCATTGGCCGCCACTCCAACATCTACCCCACCTCCTGCGTCCGGGGTGTAGTTCCGGCCAACAGCATCTGGAAAACCGGCGGCATTGTTGTTGCCAAGCATGAATGAAGGGAGTTTCTCACATGGGAAAATATTTTGGAACCGACGGCTTCCGGGGAGAGGCCAACTGTGCACTTACTGCCGACCATGCCTTTAAGGTGGGGCGGTTTCTGGGCTGGTACTACTGCCAGCTAAAGCACCGGGCTGGCTCCGACGATCCGGCCCGGATTGTCATTGGCAAGGACACCCGGCGCTCCAGCTATATGCTGGAATACAGCCTGGTGGGCGGCCTGGTGGCCTCCGGGGCGGATGCCTATCTGCTCCACGTCACCACCACCCCCTCGGTGGCCTTTGTCACCCGGACGGACAGCTTTGACTGCGGCATTATGATTTCCGCCAGCCACAACCCCTACTATGACAACGGCATCAAGCTCATCAACGGCTCCGGCGAGAAGATGGACGAGTCCGTGATTCGGCTGGTAGAAGCCTATCTGGACGGCGACCTGTTTGCCTTTGACCGCCACTGGGAGGAGCTGCCTCTGGCCAAGAGAACCCAGATTGGCCGCACCGTGGACTATGTGGCCGGGCGGAACCGGTATGTGGGCTATCTTATCAGCCTGGGGCTGTATTCCTTCAAGGGGAAGAAAATCGGTCTGGACTGCGCCAACGGCAGCTCCTGGAACATTGCCAAGTCGGTATTCGATGCCCTGGGGGCCAAGACCTATGTCATCAATGCCGAGCCCGACGGCTACAACATCAACAAGGATGCCGGCTCCACCCACATCCAGGGCTTGCAGCATCTGGTGGTGGACCAGGGGCTGGACGTGGGCTTTGCCTATGACGGCGACGCCGACCGCTGCCTTTGCGTGGACGAGAAGGGAAATGTCATCACCGGCGACCACATTCTCTACATCTGCGGCAAATACATGAAGGAAACGGGTCTGCTTCTGGGCAACACCGTAGTCACCACCGTCATGAGCAATTTCGGCCTGTACAAGGCCTTCGACGAGCTGGGCATCGACTACGCCAAGACCCAGGTGGGAGACAAATATGTATATGAGCACATGATGCGAAACAACAACCGCCTGGGAGGCGAGCAGAGCGGGCACATCATCTTCTCCAAGCACGCCTCCACCGGCGACGGCATTCTCACCAGCCTGATGGTGATGGAGGTAATGATGTCCAAAAAGCAGAGCCTCAGCGAGCTGTGCAAGGGCTTCACCTTCTATCCCCAGGTGCTGAAAAGCATCCGGGTGGCCAACAAGGCCAACGCCCAGGAGGACGAGGATGTGCAGGCCGCCGTGGCTGCGGTGGCCGCCCAGCTGGGGGACACCGGGCGCATCCTGGTGCGGGAATCCGGCACCGAGCCCGTTATCCGGGTAATGGTGGAGGCAGAGGATTCCGACACCTGCGAAAAATATGTGAACCAGGTGGTGGATGTCATCCGCCGCAAGGGGCACACCGTCTGATATATTCCCCGCCCTTCGGGGCGGGGAATATTCCGTGCGAGGCTCCAACCGGCGGTTGGAAAGCAATCCAACCACGAAACCCTTGCATTTTGCAGCTGCGGGGATTATTCTGATGGCAAGGGCCCTCAAAAAAATAAAAAGGCGGAATGAAAAAATGGAGCAAATTTATTTCGGTCAGCGGATTGCACAGCTTCGCCGGGAGCGGGGCATGACCCAGGAGGCGTTGGCACAGAGGCTGGGCATTACCAATCAGGCAGTGTCCAAGTGGGAAAGCGACCAGTGCTGCCCGGATATTATGCAGCTGCCCCAGCTGGCAGACCTGTTCGGCATCACCCTGGATGCGCTGTTTGGCAGAGCCCAGCCGGAAACCCCGGGGGTAAGCCCTGCCAACCTGCCCTGGGAGGATGATAACACCCTGCGGGCCGTTTGCTATCTGGGGCGCACACTGCTGGACAACCAGGAGATTTCCCGCCGCCATGCCGACCTGAAGCCGGTGCAGCTGCATTTTCAGGGCACGGTGGCAGACGTGAAGTCGGCCTTCTCGGTGTACTGCCCTGAGGCAGCCATCGGGGGCAACGTCATTGCCGGAGACGGTGTCACCTGCGGCGATGTAAGCGGCGACGTGAAGGCCGGAGACGGCGTAACCTGCGGCGATGTGAACGGAAGCGTCTGCGCCGGGGACAGCGTAACCTGCAACGGCATCGGCACCTATGCCCACGCCGGGGACAGCATCCAGTGCGCCGGGAATATTGGCGGCAACGCCTCTGCCGGGGACGGTATCCGCTGCGGCACCATTGCAGGCGCTGCCAAGGCAGGCGGCAATATTTACACCGTCAGCGAATAATCCGCAAGCAGCCATTAAAAACCCTTCACAGCCCCCTTTTTCTGATGAACGGAAGAAAAAGGGGGCTGCCATTGTCGTGTTTGGCATTGGCTCCTCCCTTGCATTTTCAAAAATGATGTGGTAAACTGAAGGGGATTATAGTTGGGAGGATCGCCATGGATGACGAAAAGATAAAGAAACGCATCGGCGAAAATATCGCCTATTACCGCAAGCGTTCCGGGCTGACCCAGGCCGGATTGGGGGAAAAACTGAATTATTCCGACAAGGCGGTTTCCAAATGGGAGCGGGGGGATTCCATTCCCGACGTGCTGACGCTGATGCAGATTGCCCAGCAGTTCCAGGCCACCGTGGATGCCCTGCTGGCAGATGTCAATGCCCTGCCGGAAAATCCCGGCACCCTGGAGCGGGCCATGACCCAGGTATCCGAGAAGGCACTGGGGCGGAAAGCCAACAAGAATATCATCCTGGCCCTGTCCTCTACCCTGGTGTGGTTTGTGGCCCTGCTGACCTTTGTGGTTCTGTCCACCCTGGACATTCCTCACAGCGGCCTGGCCTTCCTGTACGCCATCCCCGCCAACGCCATTGTGCTGCTGAGCCTGCGCTCTGCCTGGCACGACTACCGCTGGAACAAGGTGCTGATTTCCGCCATTGTGTGGGGCAGTCTGGCTGGGCTCTATGCCACCTTCTATGCCCTGCTGCACTTCAACGCCTGGAAGATTCTGCTGCTGGGCATCCCGGGGCAGATTGCCATCTTCCTCTGGTTCCGTATGTTCCAGCACCCCAGAGAGGAGGCCGGGGAAGCCCATGAATAAGCAGGAATTGCGCCGCTCCATCCGGGAGCAGAAGCGGGCCATGAGCCAAGAGGAGATTCTCCGCCGCAGTGAAATACTGGCAGAGAAGTTCGCCGGGTGCCCAGCCTATCAGGCAGCCAAAACCATCTATGGGTATCTTCCCTACAATCAGGAGGTACGCACCGTGCCCATGCTCCGGCAGGCGCTGGAAGAGGGCAAGCGGGTAGCCGTACCCAAGGTATACGGCGACGAGATGAAATTCATCTATCTGGACGATCTGTCCCAGGTATCCAAGGGCTATGCCGGTATCCCCGAGCCCATTGCCGACGGCCCGGTGGCCCAGGATGGGACGGCCCTGGTGCTGATGCCCGGCCTGGCCTTTGACCGGCAGGGCCACCGCATCGGCTACGGCGGCGGGTTCTATGACAAATTTCTGGCCAGAGAGCCCGGCCATCCCACCGTGGCCCTGTGCTATGATTTTCAGGTTGTGGAGCATTTGGACACAGAGGAATTTGATATCCCTGTGGATATTGTAATTTGGGCATAAAGGAGAAAACTATGCAGGCATTGGGAATTCTGATTGTGGCCGCCCTGGTGTTCTTGGTGTGCTGGCTGGTGGACAAGCTGTTTGCCAAGCTCTTCCGCAGCAAAGCGCAGCACCGCTCCGGCCTGGCTGTGCGGGCCAATAAGCGCTACGGTGTCTTTGGGGTGGTGCTCAGCGTCCTGGGGATTCTGGGTATTGTTTCCGGAATTCGGGGCGAGAAGCTGCTGCTTTACTGCGGCGGGATTGTGCTGCTGATGGGGGCCGCCCTGGCGGTTCACTATCTCAGCTTCGGTATTTTTTACGATGGGGAGAGCTTTCTGCTGTGCCGCTTTGGCCGGAAGGCCCGGGAGCACCGGTTCTGTGAAATCCTCAGCCAGAAGCTCTATGTGGTCACCGGCGGCAGCACCGTCATAGAGCTGGCCCTGAAGGACGGCTCCACCCTCACCCTGCAATCCACCATGGAGGGGGTCTACCCCTTTATGGATACCGCCTTCGCCGGATGGTGTATGCAGACCGGCCATAAAATCGACGAATGCAGCTTCTACGACCCCAGCAAGAGCTGGTGGTTCCCCCAGCAGGAAGACGGAGAGGAGCCATAACATGCAGCACGTTCCTTCCGGCGACACTGCGCTGCTGGAGCTTGTCACCTTCCGTCAGGCTCTGGCCGCCGCCAACACCCCCAGCGACGAATATGACATTGACCGGTGGCTGTATGCCCCCAATTTTTATTGTGACTACCGTTACATTCTGGGCACCCGGGGGGAAAATCCCCTGATCTGCATCGGCATCAACCCCTCCACTGCCCGGCCCGGGGCACTGGACAACACCCTGAAATCCGTGGAGCGCATCGCCCTGGGCAACGGCTACGACAGCTTTCTCATGTTCAACGTCTATGCCCAGCGGGCAACCGACCCCAACGCCATGGAGAAGGCCATGAACCCCCGGCTCCACCGGGAAAATATGGATGCCTTCCGGTATGTGCTGTCCATTTCCCCCCGGCCCGCCGTCTGGGCCGCCTGGGGCAGTATCATCGAAAAACGGAAATACCTGCCCCAATGCCTGCGGGATATGCTGGAGATTGGAAACGAATACGGCGCCCAGTGGCTCTGCGCCGGGGCCATCAGCAAAAAGGGCCACCCCCACCACCCGCTGTATCTACGCAAGGACGAGGCCCTGCGGCCCTTTGACGTAAAAACATACCTGGACACCCTGGCATAAGGAGAGAATGCTATGAAGCTAGTTATCGCATCCGACATCCACGGCAGCGCCTATTGGTGCCAAAAGCTGATGGAGGAAATTCAGAAAGAAAACCCAGACCGGGTCATCCTGCTGGGGGACCTGCTGTATCACGGCCCCCGGAACGATTTACCCCGGGACTATGCCCCCAAGCAGGTGATTCCCATGCTCAGCGGCATCCGGGAGGAAATTGTAGCCGTCCGGGGCAACTGCGAGGCAGAGGTGGATCAGATGGTGCTGCCCTTCCCCTGCCTGGCTGATTACGCCGAAATCCTGGTGGATGGTCAGCTCTTCCACCTGTCCCACGGCCACCATCAGAATCCCCAGAATCTGCCTCCCCTGCCAGAGGGAAGCATCTTCCTCTTTGGCCACACCCATGTAAAGCTGGATGAAACCGTGGGCGGCATCCGCTGCCTGAACCCTGGCAGCGTGTCCATCCCCAAGGACGGCAGCAACAGCTACCTGATTTACGAAAATGGAGAATTTTTCTTCAAGCTCCTGGAGGAATAACCGTGGATTCAACAGAATGCGACACCTGCTGGTATTATGATTATGATGAGGAGTATGATTGCTGGTTCTGTATGATGGATTTGGACGAGGACGAGGTCTACCGCATCTCCACCTCCCAGAGCCAACACTGCCCCTACTATCGACAGGGTGATGACTACACCCTGGCCAGGAGGCAATAGAAAATGAAAAAGAGACTGGTGGCCGGACTTTTGTGGGCGCTGCTGTGCGCCCTGCTATGGGGCTGCGGCCCCCAGGCGGGGGCGGGGCTCCCCCGCCGCCTCTCCCCCACCAAGCAAACCGAAAACGACAATTTGCGCTGCTTTCCCTTGGACTGCGTAAATTGTCGTTTTTTCGCATTTGAGGGGGATTTGCTGATGCTGACCCAGGAGGAAGGGTGCGCCACCCTCTCCCGCTATGCCGGGAGGCAGCTGCTGCTTACCGGCCTCTTCCAGGTGCCGGAGGATGCCCTTCTGTGCCCCGGGGCCGAAATTGGCTGCTACAGCCCAGGGCGGCAGGAATACTGGGCCCTGAGCCAGGATTTGTCCGGCTGTACCTGCTTTTCCCTTCCCCAGTGCACCGGAGTGCCCCTGGCCCTGGAAGGAAAAATTTACTACTGCACCCCCCAGGCGCTGATGGAGCTGGATACCGAAACCCTGCTCCACCGCACCCTGCGCCAGCAGCAGGGTCTGGGGCTTTCCCGGCTTCTGGCCCAGCAGGGTCTGGCCGTGTGCACCCAGCCCGACAGCCGGGAGCAGCTATGTATCCGGCTGAAGGACGGAACCCTGGCCCAGACCGCCCCGGAAATCCTGGGGGCGGCGGAATTCGGAAGCCAGGAGCGGCTATGCCTGCGCCTGGGCTACACCCACTGCCTGTATCTGGGGCAGCGGGAGCTGGCCCTGCCCCTGGGGTGGGAATTTTTGGACTTTGTCCCCGGCCGGAATGAGGTGCTGGTATACCAGCCCCAGGAGACCCTGGCCCTGTATGACCTGAGCACCGGCAACCGGATGGCAGCCCTGCCCCTGCCGGCCCCCGGCAAGCCGGAGGCCGTCTCCGTCACCCGGGATGGCAGGGTGTATTTGCAGTATGGGCAGCAGCTGTATCAGTGGGAGCCGGAGCGGGAGGCCCGGCAGGACAGCCGCATTGTCATCACCCCTCTGTACACCCCCCAGCAGCCGGACACCAAGGGGCTGGCCCAGTGCCGCCAGCGGGGGGCCTTCCTGGAAAATCAGTATGGGGCCCGGGTGCTGCTGAACGCCGATGTTCTCCAGGCCGCACCCCTGGGCTGCGTTCTGGAGCCGGAGCATCTGCGGCTGCGGGTGCTGGACACCCTGGCCGGGATGGAGGCGGTGCTGGGAAAATTCCCCACCTCTATGATTCGCAGTGCCTTTGGCAGCCGGGGACACACCTATCTGTGCCCGGTACGCAGCATCCGGGTGGAGGGGGCAGAGCAGCCCTCCATCCAGTTTTGGAAGGGGGAGGACTGCTATCTGGCCATTGCCGCCTCAGCGCAAATGGAGAAGGCCATGCTGGATGCCCTCTTCCCCCTGCTGGACCGGCAGGTGCTGATTGCCTCCGACGCTTTCGACACCTGGCCCGGGGAAAACCCGGCCCAAGACCGGCTGGAGCTTCTCCGGCTGGCCCTCCAGCCCGGAAACCGGGAGCTGTTTCTGGACGCCGTATTCCAGAACAAGCTGCGTACCCTCACCGCCGGGCTGCGGGAGGCCTTCTCCCTGCCCGCTTCCCAAAAGCTGCTTTGGGAGCAATATCTATGGGAGCAATAGGGGATTCCATAAATCATTTACATTTTAGTCACAAAAAATTCATCCTTATGGCCCTATGGACGGTATAATGCAATATAGTTCATTTTTGAATTGTTCAAGCAACGTCTTTCCGCAATTCCACCCGAAATGAGATGAGAGCATGGATTCCAGACTGGCACTGGGGGCCCTGAGCACCTTTATGGAGGCATACAGCCTCTACTGCAAGCCCATTTGCAGGGAATTCGGGCTGCCCCAAACCGCATTTGACATTTTGATGTTCCTCTCCAACAACCCGGAGCACTGCACCGCCAAGGAGATCAGCCGCCTGCGGGGGCTGAAGGAGAATATCATATCCATCAATGTGAATAAGCTGGTAAACGAAGGCTACCTGCTGCGCCAGGGGGACACTGCGGACCGGCGGAAGGTGCGGCTGATTTGCACCGAAAAGGCCAGCCTCATCGTACAGCGGGGCCGGGAGGTGCAGGAGCGCTTCCTGCGCCAAATCCAGCAGGGGCTTTCCGCCCAGGAGCTGCGGATGCACTACCACTGCCTGGAGACCATCGGTGCCAATGCCAAGCGCATTTTAGAACAGAAAAACGGGACAGCCTAATCCCCAGAAAGAGAGAGATCCCCCATGCAGAAGCGAACCATCAGCGCCGGGTTTATTGCCCTGATTTGCTACACCATCCTGTATTATTCCCATATTCCCATTGTCATTCAGGGAGCCGCAGCGGCGCTGTGCTGCTTCTGCGTCTATGAGCTGGCCTGCGCCACCGACGAAATCAAAAACGAGGCTCTGTTTACCCTGGTCATTCTGGCCGCCGGTCTGCTGAGCTTCTGGAATGCAGCCGAGGAGGCAAAGCTGGCTGCCGTATGCCTGGGCATTTCCCTGCCCTTCTTTACCGTGCTGATGCTGCGCCAGCCCCGGATGCATCTGAAAAACGGGCTGAGCTTCACCCTGCTCTCCGTGCTGGTATGTACCCAGCTGCGCTCCATTGTCGCCCTGCGGGGTCTGCCCTTTGGCCTCCACCTGACCATGATTTCCATTACAGAGTGCTTCGCCACGGATGTGGCTGCCTATCTGGTGGGCAGCAAATTTGGCAAGCGGAAGCTGCTGCCCTCCGTCAGCCCCAACAAGACCCTTCTGGGCTCCGGGGCCGGGATGGTGTCGGCGGTGGGCTTTTGCCTGCTCTACGCCTTTGTGCTGAGCAAATTCCAGCCGGTGCAGGTGCACTACCGGCTGCTCATCGGCTACGCCCTCTGCGCCAATGTATTGGCCCAGTTTGGCGACCTGAGCATGTCCGTGGTGAAGCGCATCACCGGCATCAAAGACTTCGGGCAGCTGATTCCCGGTCACGGCGGACTGCTGGACCGGTTCGACAGCCTGATTTTCGTGATTCCCTTCACCCTGCTTTTCTTCTGGTTTACCGGCGGCTTCTTCCGCTGAAAAATGAAAGGACGGCCTGCGTACTATGAATCTGTTTCTTACTCTGGCATTTCTATTCTTCATCGGCTCCACCTTCGGATGGGTGCTGGAGCTGTTCTATCGCCGGTTTATTTCCAGCTCCAACCCGGAGCGCCGCTGGATTAACCCCGGCTTCTGCACCGGGCCGTATCTGCCCATCTACGGCAACGGCCTGTGCGCCCTGTACCTGCTGGCAAGCCTGGAGGGGCGGCTGCCCTGGATGAACAAATTCGTCATGTTCCTGTTTATGGCCGTGGCTATGACCGGCATTGAGTATATCGCAGGTCTGTGCTGCCTGAAAATCACCAAGGTTCGGCTATGGGACTACAGCGACCAGTGGGGCAATATCCAGGGCATCATCTGCCCGCTGTTCTCCCTGTACTGGGCGGTGGGCGGCGCACTGTACTATTTCCTGATTCACCCCCACATTCTCAATGCCCTGGAATGGCTGAGCCAGAATCTGGCCTTCAGCTTTGTCATTGGCATGTTCTTCGGGGTGTTCACCATCGATTTTATCCACTCCGCCAACCTGGTGGCCAAGCTAAAGGCCTTTGCCGACGAGAACAACGTGGTGGTGCGCTACGAGGCTCTGAAGCTCCACATCCGCCAGGCCGAGGGAAAGACAAAGAAGAAGTACCATTTTTTCCGGCCCTTCGAATCCGAAACCCCTCTGCGGGAGCACCTGAAGCAAATGGCCGACACCCTGGAGCAGCGCAAGCGGAAATCCAAGCGCGGCACCGGCGAAACCTGACAAACAGCCCGATACAAAAAAGAGAAGCAACTGCCCGCAACCTGAACCGCTCCCTGTCAAGTAGACAGACGAAAAAACAAAATGTTTTCTCCAGGAT
>ENA-OZAA01000405-OZAA01000405.1-human-gut-metagenome-genome-assembly--contig:-NODE-405-length-23893-cov-6.924239_pt1 | contig 23893 bp, 25 predicted proteins | sample MGYA00244204_ERZ653492 | MGnify/ENA primary metagenome ERZ653492 (study PRJEB26926, sample SAMN06164980) | human gut metagenome | biome: ENVO:00009003; feature: ENVO:2100002; material: ENVO:00002003... | reverse complement strand
AGATGTGTATAAGAGACAGGGTGGGGATGTACCATTCAACCGGGTGCTCGCTAAAATCCGGGGGTATGGGCGATTTTCATCGCCCCTACGGAACTCAGAGGATTTTGGTTTTTGTTTCGGAGAATGCAAGAACTTCACTCTACTGACCCAAGCGGAAAGGAGCAATCCATGAATCTCATCATCGGCGGCGCTTACCAGGGCAAGCGGGAGTTTGCCAAGAGCACCTTCTCCCTGGAAGAAGCCAAAATCTATACCTGCCAGGGGGCAGAAATTGACTTTTCCTACCCCTGCATTGACTGCCTGGAAGAATTTACCCTGGCCTGTGTCCGTGGGGGCATCGACCCCATTGCCTATTTTCAGGCCCACGAAGCCCAGTGGCAAGGCAGCACCCTGATTTGTCAGGATATTTTCTGCGGCGTGGTGCCCCTGGAGGCGGAGCTGCGCCAGTGGCGCAATGTCACCGGACAGCTGTGCCAATATCTGAGCAAGCGGGCACAGCGGGTCAGCCGGGTGTTCTGCGGATTGGAGCAGCGGCTGAAATGAATCCCATTTACCTGATTCGCCACGGAAAAACCCAGGCAAATCTCCTGCACCTGTATTGCGGAAGCACAGATTTGCCCCTGTCCCAGGAGGGAATTGAACAGCTGGAGACGCTGCACTATGCCCTGCCCCCGGTGCGGTTTCTCACCAGCGGTATGCAGCGCACCGAGCAGACCCTGGCGGTGCTGTTTGGGGATGTGCCTCATGGGCAGGACGCTGCCTTCCGGGAAATTGACTTTGGCGCATTCGAGATGCATTCCTATGAGCAGCTAAAGGAGAACCCGGATTACATCGCCTGGATTTCCGGGGACAACCACCGCAACACTCCCCCCGGCGGGGAGAGCGGCGAAGCCATGACCGCCCGGGTACTGGCGGGCTTTCAGCGGCTGCAACTGGAAAATCTGCCCACCGCCTTGATTACCCACGGGGGCGTCATTGCCGCCATTATGGAAAGCCTGTTCCCGGAGGAACAAAAATCCCGGTACCAGTGGCAACCGGAACCGGGACATGGATATGTGATTTTCGACGGAGGCTACCAGGCAATTCCCTGACCTCGCTATTCTCCCACTGCGGCGTAGTCGGGTCTTCCGTAGCCTGCAATGCCGGGGTCATCCAGGGCGTAGCTCTTCTGGGCCACACAGCCGCCGTTGGCCACGATGCCCTCAGCGTCAGAGGTGTTGCCCTCTACGGTATACACCCGGCCATCCTTCACCCCGGTGACCAGGCCGGTGTGGCAAATTCTGCCCTCCCGCCGGAAGAAAATCTGGTCTCCCTCCTGGGGGCTGTCTACCAGCCGCCCGGCCTCCCGATAGTAGCCATAGGAATACCGGCAGCCCGCTCCCTTGCTGAGGATGGGCTGGCAGAGCAGCTTTCTGCCTGCAATCACCCCATAGGCCTGGACAAAGCACCAGTCCACAAACACATCGCACCAGGGGTAGCCCTGCTTGACACCCCGGTAGAAGCAGAAGAGTATGTCCATTTCCCGGGCATATTTGGTATAGTTCTCGTCCCCGGGGTTGGTATGCTTCTCATACAGCTGGCGGCGGCTCTGCTTTTCCAGGTAGCCCACCTCGCCCAGGGCAATGATTACGGATTTGTGCATGGCGTATCCTCCCAGGGCAGCTCCACCACCGTGGGAACATGGTGCAGGGCAGGTATCAGAATCTGGGTCACGTCCTGCATGGGTAGGCGGAGGCTGGAGGTATTGATGCAGGGGTGGCACCCCAGATACGCCTGGCCCAGCACATCCCGATCCACCACCAGCTGCACACGGCAGTCTGCATCGTGCATCAGGCCCAAAATGGAGGCGGAGCCGGGGGTCGTGTCCAGGAAGCGCTCCATATACGCCTCCCGGCCAAAGGACAGCCGGGAGACCCCCAGCTGGGCGGAGAGGAACTTGGTCTTAAAGGGCTTGTCCGCCGGAATCAGCAGCAGGTAAAAGGCCGTCTCCTGCCGATTGCTCAGGAACAGATTTTTGCAAATCTCCGCCCCCAGGCTTTTGTCAATTTCCCCGCAGATTTCCATGGTCTGCGCCGGGGTATGGTCCACCCGCTGGTAGGCAATGCCCAGGGTATCCAGCAAATCATAGCATTGGATTTCCTTCGGAAGCCGGCCGGTGCAGTCCTCCGGGCGGCCGTTCATCAAAGTCAGCATAGTTCTGTGTCTCCTTCTTGGCAATGCAATCCCTGTTTTGGGACATTGTACCACACCCCAGGGAGAAAGTACAGCAATATATGCAGCTTCCCGGAGCATTTCCCCGAAAAACATCTTACGGAGTGGAAAATACTATGAACGAAGAAAAAAGCAAATTGGCCGCCCCACGCAACTATGGAATTGATTTGCTTCGGCTGGTGCTTATGTATATGGTGTGTATGCTGCACGTCTTGAAGGCCGGAGGCATTCTGGATGCCAGCGAAGGCATCGCCGTCAAGCACGGGGCCTTTTGGCTGCTGGAAGCATTCTGCGTTTCTGCCGTAGACGGCTTTGCTATCATCAGCGGCTATATGGCAACGGATAAGCCCCCACGCCACAGCAAGCTGTTGGAGATGTGGGCCCAGGTGTTTTTCTATTCCTTTGTCCTGACGGCCATTTTCACAGCCCTGGGCATCCAGCAGAGCTGGGAGCCGGTGGAAATGCTCCAGGCTGCCCTGCCGGTGACATTTTCCAAATTCTGGTATTTTACCGGCTTTGTTGTGATTTTTCTTGTGGGGCCGTATATCCACCGGGTGGTTCAGACCATGCAGCGGAAGGAGGCCCGGGTGGCAATCCTGGTGCTGGCGCTCCTGTTTGTGCGGGTGATAGAGGATCCCTTTAAGACCGACTATGGATACTCCACCCTCTGGCTGCTGGTGATGTATTGCCTGGGTGCCCTGGCCAAAAGAGCCCAGCTGCTGGAAACCGTCAGCTCCCGGAAGCTGGTTCTGCTGCTGGGTTTGTGCGTGTGGTTTTCCTGGCAATTCTACATGACCCTGGGCAGCACACGGCTTATGAACTACATCTCCCCCACCGTCGTGCTCAGCGGATTGGTGCTGGTGGTTCTGTTCTCCCGGCTACAGCTGAGGGGCAGGGTTCTTTCCAAGCTGTCGCCTCTGGCCTTTGGCGTATACCTGTTCCAGCTCAATTGCGTGGTGTGGGACAAGCTCACCGATTCCTTTGCCTTCCTGGTGGACAAACACATTTTCCTGGGAATTTTCCTGGCGTTTCTGGCCGCCCTGGGAATTTTTGCCGCCGGTCTGACCGTGGAAAAACTCCGGTGCATCCTGGCAAAGTGGCTGAAAATAGATGTTCTGTGCCGAAAAATCGTGGAATTTGTTGCTGGGACGCTGGAAAAATTCTAAATTTTCCCACTTTCTTCCCTTAAATCTCTTTCAAAATTCGGATATTGTCAGCGTACCCTGGGGGTGCGCTGATTTTTTTCTTGTCTCCCTCTGCAAATGGCGCTATAATGATGGCTAAAGGAGGGGGATGTATGGATATCCGGCTTGCGATTTGCGACGATTCGGCGGCAGACAGGGATTATGTGGAGGCAATGGTACGCCGCTGGGTACATGCCCGGGGGGCGGCGGTGGAAATCCGGCAGTACACCAGCGGGGAGAATTTCCTGTTCTGTTCCCAGGAAAGCGGTGGGGCGGATATTCTGCTGCTGGACATTGAGATGGGTGCCCTGGACGGCGTCACCCTGGCCAAGAAGCTGCGGCAGGGCAACGAGACTATGCAGATTGTCTTTATCACCGGCTACTCCGACTATATTGCCCAGGGCTACGAGGTGTCCGCCCTGCACTACCTGATGAAGCCGGTACAGGAGGCAAAGCTCTTTTCCGTGCTGGACCGGGCGGCGGAAAAGCTACGCAGGGATGCCCGGGCGCTGTATCTGGAGCTGACCGGGGAGACGGTGCGGGTTCCCATCTATGCCATTCGCTATGCCCAGGTTCAGGGCAATTATGTCACCGTCCATGCGGATGGCTGCTACACCGCAAAGATGACCCTGCGAGAGTTGGAGAGCAGCCTGGATGACAGATTCTATCGGGTAGGGCGCTCGGCCATTGTGAACCTGACCCGGATTGCCCGGGTGACCAGGGCGGAGATATTCCTGACCGACGGAAGCACCATTCCCCTGCCCCGGGGTGCCTACGAAGGGGTAAACCAAGCCATTATCCACATGGGGTGAAAAAATGAAACGACTGTCCAAACGCATTGACCGCCAAATTGCCGCCTATCAGCGGGAGCTGATTGAGACCCACTACGCCGAGGTGAACAACATGTACCACCAAATGCGGGGCTGGCGGCACGACTACCGCAACCACATCCAGACCATGAAGGCCTACGCCGCCAAGGGGGACTGGGATGGGATATGCCGGTATCTGGATGCCCTGGATACCGAGCTGAAAACCGTGGACACCGTCATCAAAACCGGCAACTCCATGACCGATGCCATTCTGAACTCCAAAATCTCCCTGGCCAAGTCCAAAGGGATTCCCGTCACTGCCGATGCCAGTATCCCGGTAAAGCTACAGCTTTCGGAAATCGATTTGTGCTGCATTCTGGGCAATCTCTTTGACAATGCCATCGATGCCTCCATGCAGCTGCCGGAGGAGCAGCGGCTGATTCGGGTGTATATGGACATGAAGGGCACCCAGCTGTATATCTCCTTCACCAATTTTACCGCTGGAAAAAAGCTCAGCCGGGTGGGCGGCATCTTCAAAACCACCAAGGGCCCGGGCCACGGCTTCGGGCTGGAACGCATCGACTCCATTGTAGAGCGGCTCCACGGCTACATCCGCCGGGCCTCAGAGGACGGTGCTTTCACCACGGAAATTCTTCTGCCCCAGCAGCCCTGCAATTCGTCCCCGAAAAAAGGCAATTCGTCCCCGAAAAAAGGCAATTCGTCCCCGGATTGAACCGGGGCGGATTTTTTATGATAGAGTAGGCCCTGAGGTGAGAAACAATGAAAAAAAGAAAATACAATGTTTTCAGCAATACCGCCTTTATCCTCCGGACGGCATGGCACGGCCACAAGGGGGCCCTGCTGACCTGCGGAGCAACGGCGCTGCTGACGGTGCTGGGAGCAGCAGTGCAAATGCTGGCCGCCCCGATGATTCTGGATGCGATTGCCTCCGGGGCAGGTCTGGGGCGGCTGCTGGCAGCCATCGGCGTGTTCGCTCTGCTGCTGCTTCTTGCCCAGGGCGGCGGGGAATACTTTTCCCAGAACGCAGTTTTCGCCTATCTGCCTGTCCGGCTGGACATTCTGGGGGCCGTGGAGAAAAAGCGGGCCACTACCTCCTACTCCAACCTGCTGTCCACCAAATTTCTGGAATACAGTGAGCTGGCAGCCAAGGCCACCAGCGGAAACCGGGAGTCGGTGGAGGGGATATGGAGCACATTTTCCGCTCTGGCTGCCAATGTGCTGGGCTTTGGGATATACCTGGCCCTGCTGTCCAACCTGAATTTCTGGCTGGCGGCGGCAGCCACCGTCATTACTCTGGCCGGATTCCTGTTCAGCCTGCGGATGAACCGATGGAACTACGCCCACCGGGATGAGGAGGCCAGTGCCGACCAGGCCCTGAGCTATGCAACGGACTTGCTCTCTGAACGGAAGTATGCCAAGGATTTGCGGATTTTCGGTATGCGGCCCTGGGTGGAGGAGCTGTGGCAGAAGCACTACCGGCTGCTCTACTCCTTCTTCAAGAGGAAGCACCAGCATCTGCTGTGGGCAGAGCTGGCGGATGCCGCCCTGAGTCTGCTGCGCAACGGTATTGCCTATGGGGTGCTGATTTCCATGGCCCTGAAGGGAGAGATTTCCGCCGCCCAATTCCTGCTGTACTTCTCCGCCGTCACCGGGTTCACCGCCTGGGTGGCCGGCATTTTGCAGCAGTGCTCGGTGCTGCACCGGCAGAGCCAGGATATCTCCAAGCTGCGGGAATTCCTGGACTGGGAGGAGCCCTTCCGCTTTGCAGGGGGCAGGGCGCTTCCCCAGGCCCCCTATACCTTCCGGCTGGAGGATGTTTCCTTCCGCTATCCGGAGGCCCAGACAGATACCATCTCCCACATGAACCTCACCCTGGCCCCCGGAGAAAAGCTGGCCATTGTGGGCCTGAATGGGGCAGGAAAAACCACCCTGATAAAGCTGCTTTCCGGCTTCCTGGACCCCACCGGCGGAAGGGTGACCCTAAACGGCGTGGACATCCGGGACCTGAACCGCCGGGAATACTATACCCTATTTGCCGCCGTGTTCCAGGACTTTTCCGTGCTCCCCGCCACGGTGCGGGAGAATGTGACCCAGTGCGTTGACAGCCAGGATGCAGCCAAACTGCGCCGGAGCCTGGAGCAGGCGGGACTGTGGGAAAAGGTACAGGGGCTGCCCCAGAAGCTGGAAACCCAAATCACCCGGCAGATATACGAAGAGGGTACCGAATTTTCCGGCGGCGAGACCCAGCGTCTGATGCTGGCCAGGGTGCTGTACCGGGACAGCCCGGTGCTGCTGCTGGATGAGCCCACCGCCGCCCTGGACCCCATCGCAGAAAACGACATCTATCAGAAGTATAACGCCATGGCCCAGGGCAAGACAGCCATCTTCATCTCCCACCGGCTGGCCTCCACCCGGTTCTGTGACCGGATTCTCTATCTGGAGCAGGGCCAAATTGCGGAGGAGGGAACCCACGACGCCCTGATGGCCCGGAAGGGAAAATACGCATCCCTCTTCGGGGTGCAGAGCAAATACTACCAGGAGGAGGCCCGTCATGTCTAATCAAAAAATTTCTCTGCGGACGGTTTTTGCCCGCAATTTCAGAGCCATGAAAATCTGGCAGAAGGCAGCGCCTCAGCTCCTGCCCTCTATTTTCTGTGCCCAGGTGGCCTCTAAGCTGACCCCCCTGGCGGGAATCTTTCTGTCCGGACAAATTCTCAATGCCCTGGCGGCCGGGGCCCCGGGGGAACAAATTTGGCCCCTGGTGGCGCTGACCCTGGGGGTGACGGCGGGCCTTGCCGCCCTGACGGCGGCCCTGAACCGCTGGCAGGAGGTTCAGCAGGAGTGTGCCTTTTATCTGGTGTATAAGCTCCTATCGGACAAGAAGGCAAGCATGGACTTCCCGGATGCGGACAGCCAGCGGGTGGCGGATATGCTGGCCCAGATTCTCCAGAATACAAATTTTGCAGCCTGGGGACTGTTTCATGTAATCTTCGACTTTCCGAAGCTCTGCGCCGCCTGTGCCTCCATTCTCCTGGGGGGCGCCATGGCGGTATCCCTGTTCCTCCTGCCGGTGCCTCAGGGAGGCATGGTGCTGCTGAACAGCCCTCTGCTGGTGGCAGGGATGCTGGCCGTCATGGTGGGCACCGCAGTGTTCTCCTCTGCTCTGGAAAATTACATCCAGCGGCAGTGGGCGGATTACGCCGCCCAGGGCCGCCTGGGCAACCGCTTTTTCAGCGCCTACGGCTTTCTTGCCATGGATTGGAAGCGAGCCCTGGACATTCGCATCTATCGGCAGGAGGAAATCATCAGCGCCTACAGTTGTCAGGAATTCTTCGGCCAGAAATCCGATATTGCCCGTTTCCTCCGGGGCAAGGGCGGGCTGCTGACCATTGCCGCCCAGGGAATCCAGGTGGCGGCGCTGGGCCTTGTCTACCTGTTTGTATGCCTGAAAACCTGGGCCGGGGCCTTCCCCATTGGCTCCGCCATGCGCTACATCGGCGCTGTAACAGAGGCCTTTTCCGGCATCAGCGCCCTGCTGGTCTGCCTGGGTGAGCTACAGGCCAATGCCGTCTTCCTGAAGGACAGCTACGCCTATCTGGATACCCCCAACACCATGTATCAGGGGAGCCTGACCACGGAAAAGCGCTCTGACCGGAATTACCAGGTAGAATTCCGGGATGTATCCTTCCGCTACCCCGGCGCAGAGGACTACGCCCTGCGCCATGTGAACATGCAGTTCAAGGTAGGCAGCCGCCTGGCGGTGGTAGGCAGAAACGGCAGCGGCAAGACCACCTTCATCAAGCTGCTGTGCCGCCTGTATGACCCCACCGAGGGGCAGATTCTGCTGAACGGCATCGACATCCGGAAATACCGGTATGACGACTATATGAATATTTTCTCCATTGTCTTCCAGGATTTTCAGCTCTTCGCCATGCCCCTGGGGGAAAATGTGGCCACCAGCGCCCACTATGACCCGGCCCGGGTAACCGCCTGCCTGGAGCAGGCAGGCTTCGGAGAGCGGCTGAAAACCATGGGTCTGGACACCCACCTGTATAAGCAGCTGGACAAGCAGGGGGTGGAGGTCTCCGGCGGCGAAGCCCAGAAGATTGCCATCGCCCGGGCCCTGTATAAGGATGCCCCCTTCATTGTCCTGGATGAGCCCACCGCCGCCCTGGACCCTGTCGCCGAGGCGGAAATCTACGAAAAATTCGATGAAATCGCCGGGGACAAAACCGCCATCTACATCAGCCACCGGCTGTCCAGCTGCAAATTCTGCGATGAAATTGCCGTCTTTGACAACGGTCAGGTGGTGCAGCAGGGCTCCCACGCCCAGCTTCTGGCCGACCAGGGGGGCACGTACCACGCCCTATGGCAAGCCCAGGCCCAGTACTATACCAAAAAGGGCTCCTGATTTTCCCTCCTTCCCCACCGCCCCCGAAACCGGGGGCGGTTTTATAAAAAAATTGGCCACCGGCGGATTTTTCTATCCCGGTACTACGTCAGGGAACCACCGAATTGTGACAGGCAGAGGAAGTTGTGAAAGCGGAATGGATTTATGATTGAGCGAAGAAGTCCGGGCAGAAAGCTGTTCGGACTTTTCTCATATAATCCAAAGTTGCGGTAGAATTGTTCACAAGGTTTATGGTATAATTTGAATACAAAAATTGAGAAACAAATCGGAATTTGATAAGGAGCGAAAAGAAAAATGTGTGAAGAATGTTACTCTGATGAAAATAGAATAACACCATTACTAAATCCCTTGGACTGCTTAGAAAACCACACTCAATATATTTGTGGAACTTGTGGACGTTGCATTTGCATTGAACATGACCCAAACAGAGGATTACAAAGATGGAATTTTCCTTTTAAGTCATTGGAAATTGCAAAATATTATTTACGAACAGCCGATTATACAACGAAAGGTTCGTGTGGTATTTATGAGATAGAGAACAGTAAAGGCAGAGTATCTTATAAAATATTCGCCGGGAATGAGGATTTACATCTATTCTTGAAAAAGAATAAAGACAAGAAATGCAAACAAATGACACCTGTGTTTAATGTTGGAGAGTATAAAGAATATCCACATGCAGAAATACGAAAATTGACTTCTGATGAAATAAAACAATATATGAGTGAACGTTAAATTCCAGTTTGTTGAACTGATAAACTCCCTTTAGGAACGAAAGGGCGCACTTCTATACGCTCCTGTCGGAAGTATCGTGCGTCCTGGGTCGCTTCATTCCCGGCCAGCAGAAGAAAACTGCCAGAACCGAGAATGCTTCGTCACGACCTTCCGTCAAGGTGGCTACACCCCCTTGCGCCGCTAAAGCGGCTATCCCTTATGGACTTGCCATTCGCTGTCAGCAAGTTTGAAAACACAAAATTAGGAGGAGCTTCTTATGTCAAAACGAATAAACGAACTGATAAATATCATCATTGGAGTTAGTATCGGTGTGTTTACAGGATACGGATTATATAGTTTCTGGGATTTCAAAAGCCATCCAGAGTTGTACGCAATACAATCTGCTCCGTGGTACGTAAGGCTTATTCTGTGGGGATCGGTTACAATAGGAATTGTAGCTATTGCCGCTATTATCAAATTGATTATCCGTAAGAGAACACATTAAGTATAGCAATTGAATACCGAAAATCAGACCGCCCCCTGGTCGCACTATGCGAAAAGCCGGCGGTCTTTTTTATCCCCATTTTCAAAAAAAGAAGGTCACGCTATCAATCAAATATCCTCCATAACGCCCAAGATAAAAAATCGTGTCGGAGCGATTTTACTCCGACACGACCCAATTATTTGTGTTTTGTCTCTACCCCAACTATGGACATAGAGCTATTTTTATGGAGAAATTAAGCCATGTAAATGGCCTTGCAGCCCAGCATGGTCATGTAGCAATCCAGCTTGCTCACCAGCTCCAGAGGAGCGTGCATATTCAGCACAGGCACGCCGGCATCCACGGTGACGATGTTGCGGTTTGCCATGTAGGCAGCCACGGTGCCGCCACCGCCCTGGTCAACCTTGCCCAGGGTGGCAATCTGCCACAGAACGCCATTGTCCTCGAAGGTCTTGCGGACATGGAGCATGGCCTCGGCGGAAGCATCGGAAGCGCCGCCCTTGCCACGGGAGCCGGTGTACTTGCAGATGCTGATGCCGTAGTTCAGGGAAGAATTGTTCCGCTTGTCGCAGGTCTCGGGGAAATTGGGGTCGAAGGCGTTGGAAACGTCGGCGGACAGGCAGAAGGAGTTGGCAAAGCAGTGGCTCAGCTTCACGCCCTGGCCGTCGCACAGAATCTCCATGAAATACTCAAAGGCATGGCTCTGCATACCGCTGATGCCCACGGAGCCAATCTCCTCTTTGTCTGCCAGGATGCAGACGGCGGTGTGGGTGGGGACGGTGTCCATGTGGAAGATGGGCTCCAGCTCGGCATAGGCGCACACCCGGTCATCATGGCCGTAGGCTGCCAGCAGGCTGCGGTCCAGGCCCACCTCACGGCTCTTACCGGCGGGGACAATGGTCAGCTCGGCGCTGCGGAAGTCATCCTCCACAATGCCGTACTTCTCGTTCAGCAGTTTCATCACATTCAGCTTCACCAGATCGGCGCCCTCGCCCTCCAGAGGCTCGGTGCCCAGAATCACGTTCAGCTGCTCACCGGCAATGACCTCGCTGGCGGTCTTACGCATCTGGTCGGCTGCCAGGTGAATCAGCAGGTCGGAGACCATCAGGATGGGCTCGTTCTCGTTCTCACCGATGGTGACGGTGACGGTGGTGCCGTCCTTGCGGCACACAACACCGTGAATAGCCAGAGGCACACAGGTCCACTGATACTTCTTGATGCCGCCGTAGTAGTGGGTCTTGAAGTAGGCAATCTCGCTGTCCTCGTACAGGGGCTGGGGCTTCACGTCCATCCGGGGGGAGTCCACATGGGCGGCGCAGATGTTGGCACCCTTGGACAGCGGCTCCTTGCCAATCACGGCAATCATAAAGCTCTTGCCCCGGTTGTTCAGATAAATCTTATCTCCGGGCTTTACCTCCATGCCCACCTGGGCAGGGACGAAGCCGTGCTTTTCAGCCATGGCGGTTGCCCAAGCGGTTGCCTCCCGCTCGGTCTTGCAGGCATCCATAAAGCTACGGTAGCGCAGAGCATAGGCTTCCATCTCCTGCCGCTGCTCAGCGGTAAGGGCGGTGTAGCCGTTCTTGGGGGCGCTGAGAATGGAATTGCGGAGTTCTTCAGCAGTCATTTTTCTTTCTCCTTATCTATGTACGTTCTAAGGGTGAAAATCACACTAGGGATATTATACCTTGTGCATTCAAAAAATCAATGGATTTCTTGTGAAATTCTTCCTGGGTGCCGGAATTTTCCAGGACAAAATCGCAGTGTTCCCGGAACCAGTCCTCATTGTGCTGGGCGTGGATGCGGCTTTCGGCATAGGCCGCGGAAATACCGTCCCGGCGCATCAGTCGGTCAATCCGCATCGCCCGGGGGGCCGTAACGGCCACGGTCAGGTCGCACAGCCGGTTCAGCCCGCTTTCGAACAGGCCGATGGCATCAATGGCCGCCAGCTCCGGCCCTGCCTCCAGGCGGCGCTCCACCTCCCGCCGAACGGCGGAATGGGTAATGGCATTCAAGTCCGCCAAGGCGGCAGGGTCTGCAAAAACCATGCGCCCCAGTTCCTTCCGGGCAAGGCAGCCGTCGAAGAATGCAGCGGGAAATCGTCTTTTCAAGGCATCCAGTAGGGAGACGTCGGATTCCAGCAGCTGGTGATAAATCTCATCGCAGTCCAGCACCAGCCCTCCGTAATCCCGAATCACATTCAGCAGGGTGGTTTTTCCGCAGCCGGTGCCGCCGGTAATGCCCAGAATCATTCCTCTGCCTCCGCATCCACAATATGGAAGGCAGCAGCCTTCTTCAGCCGGTTCTGGACGGCGTAGGCCACACCGCCCCCCACGGGGCACCGGGCATACACCTGATGGATACTGGCATCGTCCAGCTCCCGCAGAGCGGCGAAAAGTCCGGCGCTGAGAGTCTCCACCTGGGATTCCTTGCCGTAGGCCAGGGGATTGCAGTCCCGGTACAGGGGCAGCTCCTCCTCAAAGCACAGCACCCGGTCGCCAGGGGCGAAATGCCGGTGGATATACTGGGCTGCCTTCTCCCGGGAACCGGCCACAATCACCACCGGCTCCTGGGGGGCATAGTGGCGGTATTTCATGCCGGGGGCCTTCACCACTGCATCCTTGTCAATCTGGGCAGTTACGGCCTTGTCAATCACCAAATCCCCCAGCACCTCCATTAGCTGCTCCGGGGTGATTCCGCCGGGGCGCAGCAGCCGGGGGCGTTCCTCGGTGAGGTCCACAATGGTGGATTCCACCCCCACCCGGCAAGGGCCGCCGTCCACAATGGCATCGATTTTTCCATTGTGGTCGTGGAGAACGTGCTGGGCCGTGGTGGTGGAGGGCTTGCCGGAGATATTGGCAGAGGGTGCGGCAATGGGCACGCCGGAAAGCCGGATAATCTGCCGGGTCACCGGGCTATCCGGGCAGCGAACGGCCACGGTATCCAGCCCGGCGGTGGTACGGCGGGGCACAATATCCCGGGCAGGGAGCACCATGGTCAGAGGGCCGGGCCAGAATTTTTCCGCCAGAGCATAGGCCGCCTGGGGAATGTCATGGCAGAATTTCTCCATTTCCCTGGGCTCTGCCACATGGAGAATCAGGGGGTTGTCCTGGGGGCGACCCTTGGCCTGGAAAATTTTAATAACCGCCTGCTGGTCCAGTCCGTTGGCCCCCAGGCCGTAAACGGTTTCCGTGGGAATGGCCACCAGGCCGCCCTTTTTGATGATGTCCGCCGCAATCCCCGCAGTGGCAGGATCTGAGGCGGAAAGAAGAAGTGTTTCCATAGCATACACCTAATGTTTCCTGTAAGTCAATCAGCGCAGCTGCCAAAAACAGCTGCGCTGAATGCATTTCAATCCGAAATTACACGGTGGGCTGGTTGGCAGCCTCGATAATCTGCACGAACTTCTCGGGCACCAGGGAAGCGCCGCCGATAAGGCCGCCGTCGATGTCGGGCTGAGCCAGCAGCTTGAAGGCGTTCTTCTCGTTCATGGAGCCGCCGTACAGGATGGAGATGGCCCGGGCATTCTTGGAGGAATACAGCTTCCGCACCACGGCACGGATGCTCTCGCAGACTTCCTCAGCCTGCTCGGGGGTAGCAGTACGGCCAGTGCCAATGGCCCAGATGGGCTCGTAGGCAATGATAACCTTGCGAATTTTCTCCTCGGAGACATCCTTCAGGCCCAGCTTAATCTGCATGGCAATCCACTCCTCGGTGATGCCGGCTTCCCGCTGCTCCAGGGTCTCGCCGCAGCACATAATGGGCACCAGACCGGCTTCCAGAGCAGCCAGAACCTTGGCATTGACGTCGGCATCGGTCTCGCCCATGGCACGGCGCTCGGAGTGGCCGATAATCACATACTTGCAGCCGGCATCCACCAGCATATTGGTGGCAATTTCGCCGGTGTAAGCGCCGGAGGCCTTGGCGTTGCAGTTCTCAGCGCCGATGCCCACCCGGGTCTCACGCATGGCCCGCACAGCAGCGGGGATGCACACGGCGGGAACGCACAGAGCCACATCGCACCAACGGCCCTTGGGCATAATGGTCTTCAGCTTGGCCATAAACTCCTTGGTCTCGGAGGGGGTCTTGTTCATCTTCCAGTTGCCGGCAATAACGGTCTTGCGGTATTTTCTGTTCATTTTGAAATTCTCCTCTATCTCGTATCATTTCTCAAAAAATGATAAAATTTGACATATTTCTGCATAAATGGCCCGGGGGAGGGGCATCCCCCGGGAATTGGATTTCGGTTATATTACTTGTCCTGCAGGCAGGCGATGCCGGGCAGCTCCAAGCCCTCCAGGAACTCCAGGGAAGCGCCGCCGCCGGTGGAGATGTGGGTAATCTTGTCGGCAAAGCCCAGCTGCTCGCAGGCAGCTGCGGAGTCACCGCCGCCTACGATGGTCACGGCAGAGGAATCCGCCAGAGCCTGTGCCACGGCAATGGTGCCCTTGGCCAGGGTGGGATTCTCGAAGACGCCCATGGGGCCGTTCCAGACCACGGTCTTGGCGGACTTGGCAGCCTCGGCAAAGAGCTCACGGGTCTTCTCGCCGATATCCAGGCCCATCTTGTCAGCAGGGATGGCATCGGAGGGGACGGTCTGGACACTGATCTCGCCGTCGATGGGGTCGGGGAATGCAGAGGCCACCACGGTATCAATGGGCAGCAGCAGCTTCACGCCCTTGGCCTCAGCCTTGGCCATCATTTCCTTGCAGTAGTCAATCTTCTCACTGTCCAGCAGGGAGGTACCCACGCTGTAGCCCTTGGCGGCCAGGAAGGTATAGGCCATGCCGCCGCCGATGATCAGGGTATCCACCTTCTCCAGCAGGTTGTTGATAACGTTCAGCTTGTCGGAGACCTTTGCGCCGCCCAGAATGGCAACGAAGGGACGCTCGGGGTTGGCCAGAGCCTTGCCCATGATGGAAACTTCCTTCTGGACCAGGTAGCCGCAGACGGCGGGCAGGTAGTCAGCCACACCGGCGGTGGAGGAGTGAGCACGGTGGGCAGTGCCGAAGGCATCGTTAACAAAGATGTCAGCCATGCTGGCCAGGGCCTTGCTCAGCTCGGGATCGTTCTTGGTCTCACCCTTCTCGAACCGGGTGTTCTCCAGCAGCATCACCTCGCCGTCCTTCAGAGCGGCGGCCTTTGCATGGGCGTCCTCACCGGCCACATCCTTGGCCATAATGACGGGCTTGCCCAGCAGCTGGGAGATGCGGTCTGCCACAACCTGCAAGCTCAGCTCGGGCTTCCACTCGCCCTTGGGCTTGCCCATGTGGGAGCAGAGGATAACCTTGGCGTTGTGCTCCACCAGGTACTTGATGGTGGGCATAGCGGCAACAATCCGCTTGTCAGAGGTGATTTTGCCGTTCTTGGTGGGGACGTTGAAGTCGCAGCGGCACAGCACCCGCTTACCGGCGACGTCGATATCCTCAATGGACTTCTTGTTGTAATTCATAATAAGTTCCTCCATTCAGAATTGTTTAGGGGTTTGCGCCCCTCATTTTACCAAAATCCGTTAGGTTGGGAAAGGAGAGCTGACGCAGGGCCTCGTAAGTGGTGATGGCCACTGCATTGCTCAGGTTCAGGCTCCGGGCATCGGAGCGCATGGGGATGCGTACGCAGCTGCTGTAATGCCGGTTCAGGAACGCCTCGGGGAGGCCCTTCGTCTCCTTGCCGAAGAACAGGTAACAGCCATCGTGGAAGGCTGCCTCTGTATAGCTTCGAGGGGCCTTGGTGGACAGGCACCACATTTCTTTTACGTCGTTTCTGGCGAAAAAATCCTCCAGATTCTCATAATCGAAGACCTCCACCATATGCCAGTAATCCAGCCCCGCACGCTTGACAGCCTTCTCGGAAATGTCGAAGCCCAGGGGGCGAATCAAATGAAGACGGCTCCCGGTGGCGGCACAGGTTCTGGCAATATTGCCGCAATTCTGGGGAATTTCAGGCTCCACCAGCACAATATTCAGCAAAAATCTGCACCTCCCGGCGGGGCACGGCAAAAGCCGCACGCACAATTCCGTACAGTTCCTATTGTATGTCAAAACCGACACAAAATCAATCCCAAAACTTGCTTTTTTTCTGTTTTTATAGTATTCACATAAAAAGGAACAGGACTTGCTGAAATTTGTGAAAAAAATACATTGACACCATTTTATATAGGATACGACAATGGATTCTTCCCGAAGCTCCCATATGCCGGAGGCTGGGCCCCTACAAAAGGGCTGCTGGAATTGTTCTGAAAAAAGGATTTTGTTCCGAAGCCTCAAAAAACCGGCACACCAATAGTTGGTGTGCCGGAAGGAATGGGCGGATTAGCCGGCGGCCATGTTCAGCTCGCCGTTGTTATAGAACCAGCTGCCGCCGTTGGCGGTAAGCTCCTGGCCATCGGACAATGTGACCACCAGGGTAAGATCCAGCTGATATTCATCATCCATCTGAGGCATGGTGAAGCTGATGCTGGACAGGCTGGTTTCATGGCTGCCCTGGCCCTCGCCCTGAGGCAGGTCAATATCCTTGGACTCCACGGTTTCACCGTTCAGGGAGAACACCAGCTTGGCGCCCTGGAATTTGACTTCTTTTCCGGCGGTGGTGAGCTGAGGTAGCTGGACACTGGCCCAACCGGCGGTGATGACAAACGTATTGTTCTCCACCTTGAAGTCGGAAATATAAAGGTTACAATAGGCATCCAGGCTGCGCTTCATGTATACCAGGGAATCATAGGCGTCACTGAGGGTATAGTGCTCCCCCACCCCCTGGGGCGGGAAAACCACGCACTCATATTCGTAGCCGTCAGCGGCCTCCAGGTCAACGGAGGCGGTGTAATACTGGCCGTCCCACTTGCAGGCCACGTTCTCCACTTCCTTGCCCTCCAGCCGAACCACAAAGGCAGCGGACTGGCCCTTTTCATAATTCCTGGGCACACCGGTGAAAGCGACGGTTGCACCGTTGCTGCTGCTCCACACAATAGCGGACAGCTCCCAAGAGGACAGGCTGCCCTCGGCTTCTACATTGGCCAGGGCATTCGCAGGGGTGGTGACAGGCTGGGTGGCCTCTACGGCAGTGGTGACAGGCTGCTCCTCCTGGGGCTTTTTGGTGCAGCCGGACAGAGCAGTTACAGCCACACACAAAGCCAGCACACCGGCCACCAAGGCGAATTTGTTTCTATAAAGCATACAGATTCCTCCCAAATATCCACAAAGCACTGGGCCAGATTGAAAAATGCCCAGGATTTATGGTGTGAAATTCGATTTGGTTTCATTATAATGCATAAACAGACGTTTTGCAACTTAAAAAACCTTTAATTTTTCTTGCCCGCAAAATAGTATAGAAACGGCATAACAAATGACAAGCCCAGAAGCCTGCCGATGTTGGTGCTGCCTGTTGGGCTCGAATGATACACAGTGCATCGCTAACGCAATGCAGGGGGGAACGCTTGTGCTTAGATCATGATTCTTGTTTGATAGAGCCGGATTACAGCCCCATTTCGTTTACTCTGGGGCAGAATGTGTTGGGCTTCTCCTTAACGCTGTTCGGTCAGTGCTCTTGCCGCTTACCTTGCCCACAAACATCTTTTCGGCACTCTGCCCCTCTGCCATATTCAGCAAAGCAGAGGGAAAGGGGATTGTCACAGGGCTATGAAACGGATAGGAAAAGGAGCGGGACATGCCCCCCGCTCCTTGTGTGCTTTCCTTAGCCGACAACTGTCAGCGTTCCTTTGATTCGGGTGATTTCCTTTGTTTCGTAGTCTCCACCAATAAAGGAGCAGGTGTCCTCTGTCCAAATTGGCTCTACCCCATGGACTCAAGCAAAGAAATGAAGGGTCGTTGTATCTGTACATCTTACTGGTTTTACGGTATCCAGCATCCTGCAATGGCGATCACGACAAGGACTTTTCAATACACGGTGTAAAACCGCCTTCTTGATTTCACGCTTATCACACATGGAACTATAATGATTATGCTCTCTTCCTCTGATATTCCAGATACATCATGGGGATCAATATGGCAGTCAGCATCAGATATAGCGGAATGCTGACATCTAAAGTACGGAGAACTTTACCAAAGATGGTGAGAATATTGAAGGAACCCAGATTCTGATAGAGTTCCAGCAAGTGCGACGGCATGAGGCTCAGAATTTTATCCAACCAATTTGCCATTCCCTCCAGGAAAGAGGGAAGGAATATCAGAATAAACGGGGTTGTCACCGCAAAGACGGTAGACTTTGTCTTGGCGGAGATCCACATGGTCAGGAACGCCAGGAAAAGGTTGCCGATGTAGCCGGATATGAGAGCCAGCATCCATGCTTGCCACATATTAAGATTATAGATACTTTTCCAGAGCTGCCACTGGATGACGCAGCTTGCGCCCTCGAAGCCGAGATAGCACAAGGTGAACAGGCTATAGATAAGCATGGCTCCCCAGTACAGGACTGTTACCAGCAGAAAACCTGCCTTGATCTTGGCAGAGGTAGCTTTATTCCTGCCACAAAGGGTGGAAAAATACACTGCATCCGCTTTCCATTTGAATTCGCTAGAGAAGATGCCAGCCAACAGAAAACCCAGAATCAGAATTCCCAGCGAAGGAATATATCCGGCGTTTTCCAGCAGCTGATGCCAGCCTTCGTGGTATGTGAAGTAGAAGGGAATCTCTAATTCTTTGTACTGCCCAATGATGTACTGCTTCTCCGATTCGGAATACTTGGAGTAAGCACCATCGGTTTCATCATAAAGCCAATTTTTCAGTAATTTCTCACGGTTTGCGTAAAAGGTATCTTCATCGATGGCAGTGATCCTGTCGGCGGTGTAATAATCGTACTCCCGGAAGCCATTTGAATAGGACTCATTCAGAATTTTTCGGATGGGCGCAAAACCCTGTTTCCAGCTATACGCGATTTCATTCTGCTGCACAATATCTGACTTTGCTTCGGGTGTTGCATTGATCCTTTGATTTTCCTGAAGCACTCTGCTCAACGTATTCTGATCAACCCAGCCTTCCCATTCCTTCTGGGCTTGGCGCAGTTTCTTGACAGCAGATGGGCCATATTCGCTCTCCCCCTGCTCATTCACCCACTTTACCTCCGCATTCAATGCGCCAGTCGATGATAGCTAACAGGACAGAGCCAAGACGGCAATGTACAATATCAGGGCGACCTTACCACCAACGCAGCCAAACACCTTTTTTAGTTCATACCGTACCATCGCTATCACCTGTCCTTTCGCCAAAATAGCAGAGGAAAACATCCTCCAAGGTTGGTTCTACCCTGACGGCATCTTCTGCTGGTCGTCCCTTGGAAACGATTCGCAGCTCCGCACCTCCAGGAATCGTCTTCACGTTTGCAATTTTGTATGCCTTCAGGCAGGCATCGATCTTGCTTTTGGGCACAGTACAGCTCCAAACCGGTTCTGGCATGGAGTCAATGAGTTCCTCAGCAGTGCCGGAAATGGCAAGGCAGCCGTCCTTCATCAGCAGAATATCACCTGCGATATACTCAATGTCCGATACAATATGTGTGGACAGCAGCACGATTCGATCCTCTGAAAGCTCGCTGATCAGATTCCGAAACCGGATCCGCTCGCTGGGATCCAGACCTGCGGTAGGCTCGTCCAGAATTAAAATCTTAGGGTCGTTCAGCATGGCTTGGGCAATACCTGCCCGGCGCTTCATGCCGCCAGAAAGGGTTTTCATTTTCTTGTGCCGGGCTTTCACCAGACCAACTTGCTTCAGCAATTCCTTGACCCGCTGCTTTGCCACCGCAGGGCGTATACCTTTGAGGGTGGCAATATACATCAGGTAGTCGTAGATGGAAAAGTCTGGATAGTACCCAAAATCCTGAGGAAGATATCCCAAAAGATTCCGGTATCTGCCGTCCATGGCAAAAACGTCTTCTCCATCCCAACTAATTTGCCCGGATGTGGGTTTCATCAAGGTAGTAAGCATCCGCATCAGGGTGGTTTTACCAGCACCGTTGACGCCAAGCAGGCCATAGACGCCGCAGCTTAAATCATAGCTGAAATGGTCAACGGCTTTGAAGTCGCCAAATTCTTTTGTTAAGTCTCTAATTCTCAAATCCATAAAGGTTTCACCTCCATAATGTTTTGCCATTTCCTCTGTCCGCGATAGAGTGTATATCCCATGAAGAAAACAGATGCAGCCAGCAAAGATACCCATGCAGGAACAGAAATGGCATGGAAAACAGCATCATTCAGAATGAGCACTGACCAGACTCCAGCCCAAAGGATACACAGAAGCAGGGAAAGTGCCTGAGAATTGATCCGCTTGCTGTAAAGGGTTCTGAAGCAGATGCAGCAGGTCACATTGAAGGGGAGCATAAACTGCGTAAGCATTTCCCAGAGAGTCATTCTGCTAAGCAGGGTTGCGACCGCATAGAATGCTGACAGCAGCACCATATCTACCCCGGCAAAGAGGGTCAGCCGTGCCGCATAGACGGAACGAAGGGTATAAAATGTTGTACATTCGATTTCCAAAGCATCGCAACTTCGGTTTTTCCAGATTTCCGGATAAATCAGAATTACAAACAGCGGTCCGGTAAGCCCCAGAATACGGCGCACGGTGAAGTCGGTTTCTGAGTTATTAAGCAAGAAACATACAAAGGCAAGCAGCAGCCCTTGCATCAGCCACCAGCGTTTCTTGATGAACTTACTCTGCTGATACAGAAATTCTATGTGGGAAATAGTTTTTTCCGATTCCTCAGAAAGAAATGCTTCCTTGGAAACAGCAATGGTTTTCTGTATTTTGGATTCATCGCAGGCCACATCAAAACGAAAGAGTTCCTTCATTCAAAATTCTCCTTCCCTAGGGCCTATCTGAACACCGGAAATATGACCAACAGCGAGGAATTTTTCGCCTGATGAAACCATTTTTTTGCAGGAATACTTTGCGTATTGCAAGGAAAAATGGTGCACAGCAGGCGGAAAAGACCCGCTGTTTGGGCGTGTTGACGGTTTTCAGATAGGCCCTAAATATATCGTCAATAATTCTTTTGCACGTTTGATCCGGTACTTCACCAGCGGTAGACCGATACCCAAAATTTTGGCAATTTCCTTTTGCCTGACTTCCTGAAAGAAATACAGGATGGTTACTTCCCACAGTTCCTGTGGGAGACGTTCCAGAGCCATATGGACATCCATCCGTAAATCCAGGGACTCCATCAGGCAGACAGGATGCTCCGGCAGTTCCTCCATGGGCAGTTCTTCCGGCTTTCTGTAATAATCCCGGCACAGATTGCCTGCAATCACATACAGATAATTTGCAGCCTTCCCATAGTGCTGGTACTGATGGAGCGTGCGGAAGAACCGGGCAAAGGTTTCCTGGGTCAAGTCTTCTGCAAAGCAGGAGTCCTTGATATGTAGGTGGCAGTAATGCAATATCTTTGGGTAATACTTCCGCACAAAGGATTCGATGGCCTGATCATCGCCATTTTGCATTCTGTGCAGGAGCAGGAAATCGCCGTCCATGTTTTTCCTCCTCTCCTGTAGATTAAAAGCGCTTTCATTTAGTATAACGAAGCAGAACGGCAAAAAGATAGTCTGAGATGAAATATTTTTACGCTGCGGCTGGTCGAAAAGTTCCATTCTAACGCAGTGGCCAGCGCCGGGAGCACTGGCCACAAAAATATTAAGAAACGGCTGCAGCCAATTGAGGTTGCAGCCGTTTTGTAGTAACATGAAAGAACGGACAAAAATGAAAATTGCAGATATGAATTATACACCAATTCAACTGAAATTACCAGTGGATATGGAAAGAATTATTGAAATAATTGACGGGACCAAGATAGAGGCAAACGCCAATAAATACAGCTGGGTGTGGAAAAGAGCTGTTTAACAAGGGTAAGAAAAAGCAGACCCTTTCCGCATTGGGAAAAAGTCTGCGATTTTCTCGGAGGTTATTTAACAGCTCCTTGTGTGCTTTCCTTAGTCGACAACCGTCAGCGTACCTTTGATTCGGGTGATTTCTTTTGTTTCGTAGTCTCCACCAATAAAGGAGCAGGTGTCCTCTGTCCAAATTGGCTCTACCCATGGGATAAAGTTGTCTGTCAGATATACCCTATCCGAACGGTCATTCCAAGTACGGTCACCGTTTTCGTCACCATATGGGTAGTCTCTATCTTCAGCAGGTTCGCCTATGGTGAGTTCTTTTGTTGCAAGGTCATAGTGAAACCATCTGCAGAAGCCCCCTGTCAGGCGATATTCAACGGCTGCATCTGCCACACCGACAACAATATGCGGCGCATCCTTTTTCAAACAGAGGAACCAACCATCAGGATAAACATTTGTAAGCTCATCAAAACTGTTATAGCATTCCCTGCAGGTTGGCTGAAATTCCAGATAATCTGCCCAGTTGTCCAAAGTGAGTTCCACCGTATGCGTGGAGGATTCAGGATATACGGAAAAATCATTGTACAGTACGCTATAATACTGTGAAGCATCTTCCAATACATGACTTTCCTCGGGAAGATACCTGATGAGACAAGTTTCCTCGCCCTGGGTTACCTCGTAAACGAGCTTGGTTTCGGAATCAGCCGACAGGATGAGCTTATTTCCCTCTGTTGCATAGTCGAATTCATTGGTAAAATAGGGGCCATCGAAAACAAGGATAGACCCATAGTCATATACACGAAACCATCCCCCATCATCAGCTACCCAATAGCCACTTAGTTCATCTAGGCCCAGTTGGGTGGCTCCTGCACTGCCGCTGCCGCAAGCCACAAGGCTCAGGCACAGTACCGCTGCCAAAAGCCGCACAATCCATTTTTCCATAGTGTATTCCTCTACTTTCTATGATAAATTTTCAACCGCAATGGTTATATTGGCGGTAACGCCGTTCCGCTGAGATTTTTCTCCCCCCTTAAAATGAAAAGGTACGAATATGTGAAGTCCCACATGATTTCGTCCATCCAATACTATAAAATTTATATAATATGTCAATCGTTTTGCCGAAAGAGTCTGCGATTTTCTTGGGGGTTATTTAACAGCCCCATTCTCTTCTTTTAGAGTATATTGCTTATAATAAAATCTGTAAATTCTTTTTCACCTTGTTTATCTAAGGACACTCTTTCTTCATCAGACAATTCATTAAAGAATCTTCCATCTTCAATTATAGAAATTGCATCTAATGGATTGCCCCGATGTTGCTTATTTGAGTTTGCTACTGGAGATAGCTTTAGTGGAGTATCTCTAAATTCTTTGGTAAATCTTCCTTGGCTTGTGATTAGAGCAATTCCCGTAAAGTATTTTATAAAGCACTCACAGCCTGCTTTCCTTGCCAGATTCGTATAATGCTCTATCATTTCATCATCGCTAAGAACTTTACCATTTACTCTTCTAACATAAAGTCCCGGCTGTTCCTCTGCACGCAAGCCCTCGATGTATAGACCAGAATCGCCGGCGATTGTAGGCAAGCCGACAATCTTATAATATTCCGTTGCTTTTATAAGGGCATTCTCAATGGCTGTTTTTCCGTTTTCTTCTATGTCAAGATGTATGCCGAAATCATCAGGAGAAACTACTTTGATAGGATAATCCTTTAGTCTATAATACATATTATGTAGTTTACTTTTGTTGTTTGTCGCATAGAACAGAGTAATCTCTTTCATAGAGCAACCTCACTTCAAAAAGATTTTTTCTATGATTGATTATATCACTAATTTGCTGAAAAGCAATCTTCAAGCCGAAGTTGGAAATCAAAAGGCAACTTCGTGGGAGAATTGTCCTGCACAAAGAGCCTATAGGACTTTTACAATTATTTTCCCATAACCCAGCCCTCACCCGACAGCAATATACAGGTTTTCTAAGGACGAAACTGTTAAAAGTATTAGTATGTTTTTCAAAAATCCCCCGCTCCCCGCCCCTGGTTTCCACCGTATATCGTCACCGGGCGGGTTAGGGAACGAACGTATTGGTACAGGGTCGGTAGCGTCATTGTCTGCGTCACTGACGCAAAAAAGCCCCGCCTATTGGCGAGACTTTTTGTTTTGTGTTGGCATTACCTATCTTCCCGGCAAGTCACCCTGCAAGTATTGTCGGCGCAGA
>ENA-OZAA01000401-OZAA01000401.1-human-gut-metagenome-genome-assembly--contig:-NODE-401-length-23987-cov-6.648212_pt1 | contig 23987 bp, 20 predicted proteins | sample MGYA00244204_ERZ653492 | MGnify/ENA primary metagenome ERZ653492 (study PRJEB26926, sample SAMN06164980) | human gut metagenome | biome: ENVO:00009003; feature: ENVO:2100002; material: ENVO:00002003... | reverse complement strand
CGTGGGCTCGGAGATGTGTATAAGAGACAGGGGAAACAATATCCATCACACGCATTGCAACCGAACCGCCGGGACGTTCCATGCGCAGACGCACATTCGGAAAAATCGGGGTCAGATCCTCAAAGTTTGTCCGCTTCTGTGCTTCCGAAGGATGATATCCGTTTACCGAAGTCACATACAGCAGGGCGGAAAATTTCTCCCGCTCGGATTTCACTTTGGTATTTCCACAGACAATATCTCCTGTCTTTAGATTAAATCTGCGGATCTGGGACGGCGCCACATAAACGTCATGTTCCCCCGGCAGATAGTTTTCACAGCGGATAAAACCGAATCCGTCTGCCATAACCTCCAGAATACCGCTCGCTGTATTTCCACTGTCGAGGCTGACGATATCTTCTTTGATCGCAGCACTGTCATTATCCTCCTGTGCCTTATAGATCTGTTCCTGTGATGCATGTGCTCCATGTTCTGCATGCATGCTTTCTCCATGCTCCGGATGGCTGTGATCCTCCGTATGGGACGAATGCTCTTCTCTTCGCGGTTTTGGTGTATGCTTTCTTCCTTCCTGTCCGGAAGCTGTCCGCGCGGTATATACCGTCTTTGCCTTCGGCGCTGCCTCTTTTTCCCGCTCATCTTCCTGCAGCATCCGATCAATCAGTTCTCCCTTTTTCATTGTTGAGATTCCTTTGAGTCCGCGTGCCTTCGCCAGGTCTTTTAACACAACCAAAGAAAGACTCTCATATTTTTCCCTCATTCCATCTGCTCCTTCTTAAAAAATATAGACTTGTTTCGTACCGTAAATCATTTCATAAATTACACTTATTTGTATGGGATATCAGTCAGAAACGACTATGAATCATTTCAAATATTATCTAATGCAGCTATTATACACTATTTCCGGTAAAATAGGAAGTCTTTTTTTTCATGCGCAAGAATGGTATTGTGAATAAGTATGAGTATGTAAAGGAGAAAATTACTATGGATAATAAAGAAAAGGCACTTTTATGCCACAAAGAATGGAACGGAAAACTCGAAACCGTTGCAAAATCAAAAGTAAAAACCCGCGAGGATCTCGCGATTGCATACACCCCGGGTGTTGCAGAACCATGCAAAGTAATTGCGGAAGATAAAACTGCTGCCTACACATACACCTGGAAAGCCAACACGGTTGCCGTTGTTTCCGACGGAAGCGCCGTTCTCGGCCTTGGAAATATCGGTCCTTATGCCGCTATGCCGGTCATGGAAGGAAAATGTGTATTATTCAAAGAATTTGGAAATGTTAACGCTGTACCGATCTGTCTGGACACCCAGGACACCGAAGAGATCATTCAGGCTGTGAAAAATATAGCTCCCGGATTCGGCGGTATCAATCTGGAAGACATCTCCGCTCCGCGTTGTTTCGAAATCGAGGAACGTCTGAAAGAAATGCTTGATATCCCGGTATTTCATGATGACCAGCACGGAACCGCCATCGTTGTTTTGGCCGGTATCATCAATGGTCTGCGTGTGACCGGCAAGAAAAAAGAAGACTGCCGCGTTGTGGTAAACGGTGCCGGATCTGCCGGTGTGGCAATCACCAAACTTCTTCTGACTTACGGTTTCAAACACGTGACCATGTGTGACCGTGAAGGAATCATCGGAAAAGATTATCCGAACTTAAACTGGATGCAGAAAAAAATGACAGAGGTTACCAATCTCGAAAATGCCTCCGGAACGCTGGCAGACGCACTGCGCGGTGCGGATATCTTTGTCGGTGTCTCTGCGCCAAACATTGTCACTCCGGAAATGGTTTCTTCCATGAACAAAGATGCCATCCTGTTTGCCATGGCAAATCCGGTGCCGGAGATCATGCCGGATGTGGCCAAAGCTGCCGGAGCAAAAGTTGTCGGAACCGGACGGAGCGATTTCCCAAATCAGGTAAACAACGTGATCGCTTTCCCTGGTATTTTCCGCGGTGCATTGGAGGCACATGCCACCCAGATCACAGAAGAAATGAAACTTGCAGCAGCAGAAGCACTTGCAGCCCTAGTTTCTGATGAGGAATTAAATGAAGATTTCATTATGCCGGAAGCATTTGATCCACGTGTGGCAGAAGTTGTAAGTGAAGCAGTCAAGTCTCATGTCCGCTAATCGCTACTATTCTCTGAACGATTACTGTAAAGAGGTCTTCGGGGAAAAAGTGTACCGTCTCAGTCTAAGCGGTGGGATGACGTGTCCCAACCGCGACGGAACACTCTCTTACGGAGGATGTGCATTCTGCAGTGCCGGAGGCTCCGGTGATTTTGCCGCAGATGCATTTCTGCCGGTTTCTGAACAGTTCATACAGGCCAGACAGAAAATCGCCGCCAAAACACACTGCCAGAAATTCATTGCGTATTTCCAGTCATTTACCAACACCTATGCCCCCGTTGACGTTTTGCGTCAGCTCTATTCCGAGGCAATGGCACCGGAAGAAATCGTTGCACTTTCCATAGGAACCAGAAGTGACTGCCTTCCTCCGGAAACCTTAGAACTCCTCTCCGATCTCAATCAGGAAAAACCCATATGGATAGAGCTTGGTCTGCAGAGCATCCATGCAAAGACACTGTCTGCCATGAACACGCATACCACGGTTGCACAGTTTGATGCCGCTGTATCCAAACTTCATGCCCTTGGAATCTCTGTGATCGCACATGTTATTTTAGGATTTCCCGGTGAAACAAAAGAAATGATGAAAAATACCGTCCGGCATGTCGCCGCACTTCCGGTTTCGGGAATCAAGCTGCAGCTTCTGCATGTCCTGCGTGGCACTGCACTGGCAGAACAGTATCAGCTTCATCCGTTTCCCCTGATGGAACTTGATGAATACAGCGATTTTGTGATCGACTGCCTGGAACTTCTTCCCCCGGACATGGTCGTTCACCGTCTGACGGGAGATGGTCCCCGCAGTCTATTACTCGCCCCGTCCTGGAGCACAGACAAAAAACGCATTTTAAACACCATTCATCGCCGTCTCAAAGAACGCAATACCAGACAAGGAGAACATTTTTATGGCTGAACCATTTACAATCTATAAACTTACGATCTTATATATGCTGAGCAAAGCAGGGTTTCCGCTTTCCAACACCCAGATTTCCAATTTCTTTCTGGAACAGGAATACACAGACTATTTCCGTGTACAGGAAGTAATCGGGGATCTGGTCGATGCCAATTTAATCCATGCAGAGTCCACGCACAGCAACACACAGTACTCTCTGACTTCTGCGGGAAAAGAAACACTTGGATTTTTCAAAGATAAATTAAATGATGGAATTGAAAATGATGTTCAGGGATTTTTTGAAAAGAATAAATTAGAATTCCGACAGGAAAATTCCATTCTGGCAGATTACTATAAGACAACCAATCAGAAATACGCAGTACGCTGTCAGGTACGGTCTGACGGCAATCCTCTGATCGACCTGACGCTTTGCGTAACTACAAAAGAACAGGCAGAAGCCATCTGCAATAACTGGAAAAAGAAAAGTGAAGATGTATATGCTGTACTGATGGACACGCTGCTGCAATAAGCCGCGTGTCATTTTTTCTTTTTCTGTACGCTGTATCCAAATTTGCCGAGTTTTTTCCCCAGAGCAAAATATTCTCCGTGGGAATACATGATAAGCCCGGTTCCGTTGATGTCAAATTTTCCTGTTTCATCCAGATACGCATCATCCACCGTTACGCCAAGTACTTCCGCCACAAACATCGTATGACTGCCAAGCGGATGGCTCTCCACCACCCTGCAGGCAATATTTACAGGACTTTCCGCAATTGCCGGAGCTTTCACATGCTCCACCGGAACCGGTGTAAGTCCTGTTTTTTTAAATTTATCCACATCTCTTCCGCTGACCACGCCGCAGTAATCACAGGCCTTTGCCAGTTTTTCGTTGGTCAGATTAATCACAAATTCTCCGGTTTTCTCTATGATCTCATAAGAATAACGGGATGGGCGGACGGAAATGGAAACCATCGGCGGATTGGTGCAGACGGTTCCTGCCCATGCCACGGTAATAATGTTTGGCCGATGATTCTGATCCGCCACACTGACCATCACAGCCGGCACCGGATTTAACATATTTCCCGCTTTCCAACTCTGTTTTCCCATTTTTCCACTCCTTTTGCCTGTTCCTGTTATTTATAATCCTGTTATAATTTCAGATCCGTATTTTCCCGGATAATATCCGCGATCAGTTCACGCTCATCCATATGATGCTTCACACCCTTGATCTCCTGGTAATCTTCGTGCCCTTTTCCTGCAAGGACGATGATATCGCCATCCTCGGCATGTTCCATGCAATACCTGATGGCTTCTTTCCGGTCCGGTATCGTCACATATGCGCCATCGGCTTTGTGTACCCCGACCAGAATATCGTTGATGATATCCATTGGTTCTTCATTTCTTGGATTATCCGATGTGACAACCGTCAGATCTGCCAGTTTTGAAGATACCTCTCCCATCTCATAACGGCGGGATTTTGCACGGTTTCCTCCGCATCCGAACAGGCAGACCAGTCTGCCCGGCTCATACTCTTTCAAGGTCGTTAACAGACTCTCCAGTGCCATGGCATTGTGTGCATAGTCAATCATCAGCGTATATCTCTTTGTTACCGGTACAATCTCAATTCTTCCCTTGACACTTACATGAAGCATCGCCTTTTTGATTTCTTCAACACTGACACCAAAATGATGACAAATTGCAATGGCGGTCAGGGAATTATACACCGAAAATTTTCCCGGCACATTGACTTCCACATCAAAATCCATGGAACCTCCCACATGATATTTTACACCAAGTGCCCCATGCTCCTTTTTTAACTCTACCTTCTGCGCAATCAGATCATTTTCTGCTCCATACCCAAACGTCTCAACCGTACAGGTATGTCCCTGTAAAATGCCCTGCAGATGCTCGCTGTCCCCATTAAAAATTCCATGCCTGCACTGCTGGAACAAAAGACTCTTGCAGTGCATATAATCTGCAAAATCCTTGTGCTCATTTTCTCCGATATGATCCGGTTCAAGATTGGTAAACACGCCGATATCAAACACAAATCCGGATACGCGATGAAGCATCAGCGCCTGGGAAGAGACTTCCATCACAACAGCATCGAGTCCCGCATCTACCATTTTTGCAAAAAGCTCCTGCACCCGGTAAGATTCCGGTGTCGTATTTGCAGAAGGAATACGCTCAGAACCAACAATCGATTCGATCGTGCCGATCAGTCCGGTTTTGATCCCCGCAGACTCTAGAATCGAACGAACCATATAGGTTGTCGTTGTTTTTCCTTTTGTTCCGGTAATACCGATCGTCTTTAATTTTTTTGCCGGATGCCCAAAATATGCCGCAGACATGCAGGCAAGTGCCAGACGGCTGTCCTCTACCTTGATATATGTAATTCCATCGATCGGCGTTACATCCTTTTCTACGACAATGGCCGCTGCTCCCTTTGCTGCCACATCCGGAATAAACTCATGTGCATCACGCACACTTCCGCTGATGCACACAAACACAGAACCTTTTTCAACCTTGCGGGAATCATATACCAGAGTCGTAATCTCTGTCTCCTCGCTTCCCGCCAGTATCTCATATTCCATTTCGTTGATAAGTTCTTTAATTTTCATTTAATTTTCCTCCCAAATTCCATGAAACACTTCTGTCGCTGGTCCGGTCATATAAATATGATTGTTATCCGGATCATACTCGATGGTCAGATCTCCGCCCCGCAGATGCACCAGAACTTTATTTTCTGTCTTATGATTTAAGATACATGCCATAACCGTGGCACAGGTTCCGGTACCACAGGCAAGCGTCTCCGCAGATCCGCGTTCCCACACCCGCATGGATGCTTCCGTCGGAGAAATAACGTGTACGAACTCTGTGTTGGTCCGTTTTGGAAACCGTGGATGATGTTCAAACTCCGGACCGTATTTTTCCAGTTCAAAATGTTCGGTGTCCTCCACAAAAATTACCGCATGTGGATTCCCCATCGACACGCAGGTCATCTTCCACTCTCTGCCCTCTACTTCAATCGGCGCATCTACCACCTGTTCTCCCGATGCATCTACAGGAATTAAATCCGGTTTTAATATTGGTTCTCCCATATCCACACGAACCAGCGAAACCTTGCCATCCGCAACCGTCAGCTGCAACGTTTTTACCCCGGCTCCGGTTTCAATCGTAATCTCTTTCTTATCCGTCATTTTATGATCATATACATATTTTGCGACACAGCGGATTCCGTTTCCACACATCTCCGCCTCCGAGCCATCCGCATTGTAAATCCGCATCCTGAAATCCGCGATATCCGATGGGCCAATAGTGATCAGGCCATCCGATCCGATTCCAAAATGGCGGTCACTCACTGCAATTGATACCTTTGCAGGATCTGCTATCTTTTCCTCAAACAAATTGACATATACATAATCATTTCCGCATCCATGCATTTTTGTAAACTTCATATTTCTACACTCCTTTTTTCTTTTCCATCCTGTCGATTCAGAGCTTCTATTCTAAGTATACCCGCACGATCCGTCTTCTAAAACAACTACAGTGCTTTTTATATTGCAAATTGTGTGGAAACATAGTACACTGAATCTAATTAATATTTACAGGAGATTTATGCAATGTCAGAACTCTCACATTATGAAAAAACAGGATATCTTCATGACGATTTTAAGATTTTTCACTTAAAAGATACCTCTATGCGCCCGATTGACTTTCATTACCACGATTTTCATAAAATTCTGATCTTTCGCAAAGGAAATATTTCTTACAATGTGGAAGGACGTACCTATGATCTGATACCGGGGGATATCGTATTCGTTCCCGCAGGTACGGTCCACCGTCCGGTTCTGCACAGTTCTGAAATTTATGAGCGCATCATCATCTATATTTCCAGACACTACCTGGATGCCTGTCATGATTCCGACGATCTCTCACTCTGCTTAAAAGAAGCTCATCAGAAAAAATCGCATGTACTGCGTATTCCGGCACTGAAGACAACACAGATTGCAAGAATTATCCACGATCTGGAACAATCTCTGGATTCCAGAGAATACGCAAACGAACTTTATCATAAACTTCTTTTTCTGGAGCTGATGGTGCAGTTAAACCGTGCAGCTCTCTCCAACCGCATTGAATATCTTTCTACCACAGCCTCAAATCATAAAATGATCCATGTGATAGATTATTTAAATGCACATTTAACAGATGACATCACCATCGACTTTCTTGCCGAACATTTCTATCTGAGCCGGTATCATCTCATGCATGCCTTCAAGGAAGAAACCGGTTATACGATCGGAAACTATCTGACCACGAAGCGCCTTTTGCTGGCAAGAGATCAGATCGCCCAGGGGGAATCCATCACCACCGCATGTTATGCCTGTGGTTTTCACAATTATTCCACCTTTTCCCGGGCATACCGCAAACATTTTGGCTGTTCTCCCAGAGAACAGCGCAATTGATCTGTCTGCCTGTTACATTTTGCGCTCTGCAAGTGTGTTGATCAGCGCAGGAATCAGCTGTTTCTTTCTGGATACCACATTTTCCAGCATAATCCCCTGATCGGAAGGCTCGCAATTATAAGCTGCCGCAACCAGCTGCGATGCATCCGCACCGCGATAAATCAGATAAGTAGACTCATTTAAGATATCCGTCAGCATGACAAAAATCATCTGGATCTGTTTTTCTCCCATCATCTGTTCCAGTTTCGGCTCGATACGTTCCTGCACCTTATCCAGTTCGGTGCGTCCCATCGCGCTGATCTGCGCCACGCCAAAACTCACATCCTCGGCATGGAAAATTTTAAAATCCTGATTTAAAATTTCTTCTTCTGTTTTATTATCAAAATTGCTTCCCGCCTGAAACATTGCTGAGGCAAGCTCCTCGACCTTAACCTCTGCAATCTCTGCCAGCCGGAGTGCTGCTTCCCTGTCTATCTGTGTACAGGTCGGTGAGCGGAACATCAGCGTGTCAGATAAAATGGCTGCACACATCAGTCCTGCCATCTGCGAGGTGATCGTAATTCCCTTTTCCAGATACATCTGATAAATGATGGTGGATGTACATCCAAGCGGCTGATTGCGGAAATACACCGGAGACATGGTCTCAAGGCTGCCCAGCCGGTGATGATCGATAATCTCTAAAATTTCCGCCTCATCGATATTGGATACTGCCTGTGATTTTTCATTGTGGTCCACAAGGATCAGTTTCTTTTTCTCTGCTTTCATCAAATTTCTGCGGGAAAACATACCCACATAGTTCTGGTTTTCATCGAGAACCGGGAAATCCCGATGCCGTATATTGGCTACGGTCTCTCTTACCTCATCCACGTAATCATCCAGATCAAAATGAATGATTCCTTTTTTTGTCATAAAATGCTTGATCGGCATACTCTGGTTGATCAGACGGGCCGCGGTAAACGTATCGTACGGTGTACTGATCAGAACGACTTCGCGTTCCTTTGCCGCCTCGATCACTTCCTGACTGATTTCATATCCGTTAGTGACAATCATGCAGCTGCAGTTTGATGCAATGGAAAGCATCTGCGACTCTTCCCCGTCCCCGATCATAACCAGGTCATCCTTGTCTATGGCAGAAGTCACTCCTTCCGGTGTACCGATTCCGATTACCACCTTGCCGTGAACAAAATACGCATGTTCATTTCCTGTCAGCAGCTGTCCGTCCAGCGTCTCTACAATATTCTTGTACTGGGTACGTGCGGTAGAAAGGATGGTATTATCATATACATCCATGTAGGATTTTGCAATATCTCCTGTTACAATCAGTCCTTCCAGCTTATTTTCCCGCACCACCGGAAGCGTAACAACCCCGAGGATCTTCATCATCTCCCATGCCTTTTTCATAGAGATATGACTGTTTACTCCCTCTGTACGGCGTATCTGAATATCCTTGATCTGTGTTCCGACATCCGAAATCATTGCCGGGGCCTCTGCATGAAACCTTTCCAGAACATACGCCGTCTCCGCATTTACAGATCCGGCTCTCTTTGCAATATAGGTCATTCCCGTAGATGCTTTGGGATTCTTTTTTTCTATTTCATTTTTCAGGTTTGCATAAGAAATCGCTGCACATATGGAGTCTGTATCCGGATGCTTATGTCCTACAACCCAAACTTTCTTTTTTGCCATATCCGATTCTCCTATTCACATTTCTCTTTTCGAATTGTTCTATATCTTTTTTGAGACAAAAAATGCAATCCTCATTCTTTTGAGAATTGCATATCCTTATTCTAAAACGCAATCACGCCCACACTAACCAGCAGGACCAAAAGTAACACCACCAGATTCACGATTCCAAGTATCATTCCCGTCAGGGAAAAAATACGGACCGGATGCATTCTGCTTTCCATAACGGTAAGCTTGTCCAGGCGTTCATCCATGCTGCGGAACAGATCCGAAATATTTCGGTAGCATTTTACATTTTCTGTATGTACTTTCTCGGAGATTTCTGTTTTTGCCGTGGTCAGCTGTTCTTCGATCTGCGCAAGAGAATCTTTCAGTTCCTTTGCTTTTTCTTCATTTAAGCGTTTGCCGTCTGCCACATCTTCCTTCATGGAAACTTCGATTTCTTCCATCTTGGCAGACACTTTGCCGATCAGACGATCAATCTGCTTTTCCACTTCCGCAGTGAATCCATCTGCTTTTTTCTGACGCTCCTCGAGAATCTGCCCCAGAGCATCTGCTTTCTCCTGACGTTCATCCACTAACGTCTGCAGTTCCTGTGCCTCCGTCTCTCTGGAATCAAGCAACGACTGTAACTGCTTGGCGCGTTCTCTGAATTCATCAATCTGGCTAAGTAAGAAATCTTCCCTGCTCACAACATTAACTTTCCTTTCCTGTACTTCGGGCTGTATTTCCGTGTCCGGCTTTGTCTCTTTTGTCTTCTGCGAAAAAACCTCCTGCGGTTTTTCCTGAGCAGATGCACGCATCCGTTCTTCATATGCAGCTTTCCGACGATTGTGCGCAATCTGTCTGCGCAGCTCCAACAATAATCCAGACATTTTTTCCTCCGCTGTATCAGTTCCTCTGTTTATTGTATCATTCTCCCACGTATTTGTAAACAAAAAAGACTGCCAGCATGACGGTACTGGCAGTCCTTCTTCTTTTATAATATTCAGATCTTAAGCGATTCCGTTTACTAATTTTGCTAAACGGGAAACTTTACGAGCTGCGTTGTTCTTGTGATATACACCCTTAGAGCAGGCACTCTCGATAACTGAAGAAGCATCCTTATATGCAGCCTCTGCAGCAGCCTTATCCTTTGCAGCAACAGCAGCCTCTACCTTCTTGATTGAAGTCTTAACTTCAGAACGGATTGCTTTATTTCTTGCAGTCTTTGTCTCTGTAACTAAAATTCTCTTCTTAGCAGATTTAATGTTAGCCAATCTGTACACCTCCATATCAAACTGTAATTTGTTTCCTGCGGTGAAACAGACACGGACGCTTCATCGCAAACATACTAGAATATAATATGTCAAGCTGTCCCTTCTGTCAAGATGTAATTGAAAAAAAGTTGTAAAAGTCTGCCAATATGTATATAATGTAGACATGAAAACGATTGATAACGACATCAAAACAGGACAATTCAAACAGATTTATCTGTTATACGGAGAAGAACAGTATCTGATCCGCCAGTACCGGGACAAATTAAAGCATGCACTGGCAGCGGATGATGATACCATGAACTTTTCTGCTTTCTCCGGCAGCGACATCAACCAGAAAGAGATCATCGATCTGGCAGAGACACTGCCTTTTTTTGCCGACCGCAGACTCATTCTGATCGAAGACAGCGGTCTGTTTAAAAAAAGCGCCGAAGAACTTGCCGATTACATGTCTTCCATTCCGGAAACCACTTATTTTGTCTTTGCGGAAAAAGAAATAGACAAGAAAACAAAGATGTACAAGCAGGTGAAAAAAAACGGAAGCATCGTGGAATTTCCGCGTCAGAATGAGACGACACTCTCCCGCTGGATCGAGGGAAGAATCCGCAGAAACGGAAAAAATATTACAAGAGATGCCTATGCGCTCTTTATCCGTAAAACCGGTGATGACATGGAAAATATCGACAAAGAGCTGGAAAAACTTCTCTGCTACACACTGGAAAAAGACTATATTGATATCTCCGATGTGGAAGCCATCACCACCGAACAGACCGAGAATAAAATCTTTGACATGATTGATGCAGTGGCACTGCACCAGCAGAAAAAGGCACTGGATCTTTATTATGATCTTCTTGCTCTCAAAGAAGCTCCGATGCGTATTCTTTTTCTGCTTTCCAGCCAGTTTCAGCGTCTGATGATTGTCAAATCCATGACCAATCAGGGATTTGGCAACAAAGAAATTGCTTTAAAAGCCGGCTGCCCGGAGTGGGCAGTCCGCAAATACCAGTCGCAGAGCCGTGCTTTTTCCATGGATCAGCTCAAACAGGCGATCCGCGATGGTGTGGAATACGAAACTGCAGTAAAAACCGGACACATGAATGACCAGATGGCCGTTGAACTGTTTCTGGTACAGTACAGTGCCGGAAAATAATTTTCTCTATTTCACATAAGTTTCGCACACCAGCTTATTTTCGATGACGCGCACCTGTATCCGTCCACCTTCAATGGTGCAAAAAAATCTGCTGCCGCTCTCTTTGATCCTTTGTACGGCATCCGGGCTCGGATGTCCGTAACGATTATCCTTTCCGGCTGAAGCAACCGTAATTTCCGGCCGGATACACTTCAATAACGCTTCTGCGTTCGCATAGCGCGATCCATGATGATCCGCCTTAAAAACCAAAACCTTATCCCATTTTCTGCGCCGGAGCAGCTGCTCTTCCACATCTGTGGAGATATCTCCACCAAACAGAGCGCTTATATCCCCCTCTTCAAATTGCAGTACCAGACACAGATCATTGACATCCTCCGCTTTATCCGAAGCTTTGGGATACAGACAGCGCATGGCTGCACGTTTGCTTCTTACCGTATCCCCCGCCTGCATATAAAGCACTTTCGTTCCATGGCTGCGGGCCAGTTCTGCCAGCTCTTTTGTCTTTGCTTCTTTTTCCACTGCTTTTGCAAACACCAGATACTCCACACGGTATCCGGACACAAGAACCTCCTTAAGACCGGACACATGATCGGTATCCGTATGACTGACAAACCAGTAAGAAATCTCTGACACTCCTTTTGCCTTTAAAAACGGCAGAATCCGGTACTTTCCCACCTGTTTCACATCGGTGCTCCCACCATCGATAAACATGGAAGTCCCGCCGCCCGTGCACAGATAAATACCGTCTCCCTGTCCCACATCAAGGAAATCAATCTCAAACGATTTCTTCTGTGGAAAAAGAAGAAAAAGCAGAAGAAACGCAATAAAACAGGAAAAAACTATGCCCTGCAGACGTTTCTTTCTTCGGCTTACACACAGATCTGCCGTTTCCCTGCAGTCTTTATGCTTTTCATTTCTGCGTGCACAGGCATAGATCGCCAGAAGAAACACTCCAAGCCCCAGGTAATACCAAAAGATCCGCATATGCGCAGGTTTCCCTGTGATCCTCTGCGCACCCGGAATCTTTAAGGAAACCTCACACAGAAACCGGTAACTGTCGAGCATCCAGCCACAGGGCGCAAACAGAACACGCCCCGCAGGCAAAAACGCCATCCCCACAATCACCCCAAGCACAGTAAGCCCCAGTAATCCGTTGACCACCGCAAGCACAAACAGGTTTATCAGCATCGCGTACACGGGAATTTCATAATAAGAATATGCGACCAGCGGGATGGTAAACAACTGGATTGCAAAACTTACCAGAATTCCTTCTTTTTGTCTTGAGAAAAATGTTTTTTTGATGGTTTCCTCTCCGGCCTGCTGTCTGCGTTTCCATGAATGTTCCCATTCCAGCAGTACATTGGCTCCCACTCCGATGGCAATCACCGCCATCACGGAAAACACAAATCCGGAATACGATAGCAGAAACGGATTTTCCCACAAAAGTACGAGCACAACAATTCCAAGCGCATTTAACATGTCATAGGCATATCCTGTCACATCCGCAAACAAATAAATCAGACACATGCCCACCGCCCGCTGTGTAGATACCCCGTTTCCGCTTAAAACCGCATAGGAAATCAAAAAAACGGTCGTTGCCAGCGCTGCTGTCACATACCGGGTATGCAGTCGTTTCCTCAGCAGGCGGTACAGTCCCATCCCCAGAAGGGAAATATGAAGTCCGGAAATAGCAAGCACATGGGCGATCCCCGCTCTCTGATACAAAGATTTTATCTCTGCATCCAGAGCCCCCTTTTCCCCTAACAGCATCGCAGAAAGCACGCCATCGTCCCGGATAGAATGCCGGATCACGTCATTTGCACGCTTTTTCATATTCTGTAGTGCGCACCGGTAACGATCCGGTTTTCCATAGACCCGGCTGATCTTTGTGACCCATATGCCGAAATCAATTTTCTGACTCTGGTAAAACTGCCGGGCATCAAACATCCCTTCATTGGATGCTTCTGTAAATAATGAAATTGTACCCTCAATATTCAGGATTTGTCCAGCCGAATGGCTGGCAGAAGAAACATATGCGATTACATCATTGCATGGCAGTGTCTGCGATTCTGCTTCCACCGTGCAATCTTTTAAATAGTAATAAACGCATCTGGTTTTCGGTTCTATCCGATCAATCTTTCCCGCCAGGCGAACCTCCTGGCCATCTGTGAGTTTCTGCAGGTACTGCTGCCTGAAATCGATCTGTCGCTGCATCTGCAGCATCCCCAAAAGAAACATACCGGGAAGTCCTGCCGCAAACAGAACTTTCCGCATCCCCCGTTCCTTCCATGGAGTGGTATATACCAGTAACAGAACTGCCAGCGCACCCCATGCCGGCAGCTGCCCTCTGACACACACAATCCCCAGCAGAAACTCTGTGGCAAGCAAAAGAAATGGTCTTTTCCTCACGCTTTCTTTTCCTATTCCGTAGATTCTACTTTCTCATCGCTTTCTTTTGTGACCAGACGGTCATCTGCCTTGTACATCTTTGATAGTTTATACGTGTAACGGCATTTGCCACTGGTATCTCCGTTGATGGAAATCTGTACTTTATCGATTCCCGTCAGTTCCGTCAGGGAATCCACGATAGAGTATAAAACAACAGGTTCTGAGATTTCCTGATTCTGATTCAAAAACATTTCATCCAGATTGACATAGCAGACCCCATCCACCACTGTGATCGTAATCAGTTTCGTCTCCGAAGGAATCGTTGCCAAGAGTCCGCTTTTTCTTGGTCCCTCAATCAGCTGTTCCATCACCAGTTTTTCCAGTGAAATGTTGGAACTGTAATGTACCTCTCTGGTTTCCGGAACCAGTCTGGTACCCGCCTTATTTGAAAAATAAAGTTTCAGTGTTGCTTTCTGGCTGGAATTGATCTGTTCTCCCGGATTTTCCACAAAACTGTCCAGATTCATGGCACCTACATTTGCTCCCGAGGCATCCACAAGTGGTTTTCCATCCACAGTAAAGGTCACATACTGGCTCAGCTGCAACAGTGTCTTTGCAATTGCAGCCCTGGTCAGAATCTCTTCCGTCGGTTTCATATCGTAATATTCCTTGCTGAAATCCACCGTAATCTGATAAGAGATCAGATCTATATTCTGGATTTTTACTTTGCGTGGAATGGTTCTTCGAAGCGTTGCATCCTCCGGCTGTGTCTGCAGATCTTTGAGCAGTTCCTTCACCTGTGCTTTGCCGGATGAAGTATGCTGCAGGGTAATCTTTTTCGCAACAACCTTTGTCAGCTCATTGTTTACATAAAATACAAAATAGTCTTTTTTATCTTCTTTTTTTCCACATCCGGCAGCCATTGTGAGTACCATTGCCACAAGGAGTATGATTGAAATTATTTTTTTTCTCATCTTTTTCCTCCTATGCAATATAGTTGAGCGGAATACGAACATCAAAGGTTGTTCCCTCGCCCATCACAGAATGTACTTTAATTGCGCCGCGATGCATCAGTATGGAATTTCTTGTAATCGCAAGTCCCAGTCCGGTTCCTCCGATCTCACGGGAATGGGATTTATCCACCCGGTAAAATCGTTCGTAAATATGATCCAGAGACTCCTCCGGAATACCGATTCCGGAATCTTCTACCTTCAGGTAGAAATACTGGTGATCCGCATTCAGCGATACGTGTACCCAGCCCTCTCCGTCATTCCGGTTATATTTGATTGCATTCTCCACAAGATTTGTGATCGCAAGCGTGATTTTTACCTCATCCACTTCTGCGGTAACCGGGCGGAAACTCTCAAGGACAAGTTCCACTTTCTGCTTATCCGCAATCGGCTGCAGACGTTTTAAAATCTGCTCTAAAAGTTCATTGATATTGACGGAAGATACATTCAGCCCTGCTGCAGACTTATCCATCTTCACCAGAGAAAGCAGATCGTTGATGATCTTTGTCTCACGCTCAATCTCGTTGGTGATATCTTCCATAAATTCCTGATACAGTTCCTTCGGCGCATCCGGCATGCTATTGATCGAATCCGCCAGCACCTTCATGGATGTCAGTGGTGTCTTTAATTCATGTGACACATTCGATACAAACTCCTGCCGGGAATCATCCATGACTTTGATCCGGCCAAGCATCTGATTGATCTTCTCACAGATTCCCGCCGTCTCCGTGTAATCATTGACCTGAAGATTGTACTCTCCGTATCCGTTTTTGATTGCAGCGATTCCCTCTTCAATCTTCTGCAACGGCTTCAGGAAATACAAAAGCAGAAGGATTGCAAAAAACACAATTGCAATTCCGACCATGACCATAACGATCACCGCCACCTGTCGCATATAGGACTGGTTGATCACAATATTGTCCGTAGAAACACTGATCAGCATAACTCCGATCACCGTTTCACTTTTATCATCAGGATCGCTGATCGGGATCGTCATCTCAATGTAATGGTTCTCCGAATCATAATGCACAATATCCTCGCCCTTGAAACTGCGCATGACCTCCTCTGCAATGATCAGCTTATGGTCATCGAGATTATACGTGTCATAATAAACTTTGCAGTTGTCATCCACAACAATGACACGACCATCATAGATGGTCGTGAGCATATCAATCTGTGTCTGAATATTGCTGGACGATACATCCGCCCCCAGCTTCATATATTCACTTGTCGCTATCTGATTTGCCAGAATTTTTGCCTGGCTTAAGATTTCACTTTCCCGGATAGAAACGGCACGCTTTTCGTAATATTTTAAAACTGCTGCCGAAAGAATCAGACTCGGTACGATCGCGATCACAACGATCAAAAGAATCAGCCGAAACTTTAAACTTTTTAAGAACTGAAGAAACTGTTTACTCTTCTGCATGGAAAAACCTTTCTGCCTTCTCGTCTATTTCTGGTAATAATAATATCCCACACCCCATTTTGTGTGCACGTATTTCGGTTCACTTGGGTTGGTTTCGATCTTTTCACGCAGACGACGTACATGCACATCCACTGTACGCACGTCTCCCGGATAATCTTTTCCCCAGACCAGTCCGAGCAGATTTTCCCTGCTGTATACTTTATTTTCATTTTTCACAAGAAGTTCCAGCAGATCAAATTCTTTTGCGGTAAGGTTTACTTCCCTGCCTGAAATAAACAGCCGTCTGCTGTCACAGTCCAGACGCAGATCTCCTTTCTCCACAATCGAAGAAACTTCTTTCTTTTCTCTCGGTCCTGCGGTACGACGCATGATCGCTTTGATACGCGCTTTCACCTCGAGAATATTAAACGGCTTTGTGATATAGTCATCGGCACCATAATCGAGTCCCAGAATCTTATCCATATCGTCGCCCTTCGCTGTCAGCATAACAATCGGCATATCAGAAAATTCACGAATCGCCTGACATACTTCGAATCCGTCCATCTTCGGAAGCATGATGTCCAAAAGGATCATATCATACTCATTTGCTTTCGCCATATTCAGCGCTTCTTCTCCATCGTATGCACAATCCACTTCCATCCCGTCCTGTTCAAGACTGAACCGGATTCCTTTTACGATTAATTTCTCATCATCTACTACGAGAACTTTCTTTGCCATATTACACCTCAACGAATCGTTATATAATCTTTCATTTTCTCAAAAAGTGTGCTTTTGATTCCGGATACCTGCATGATATCTTCCACTTTCGCAAACGGGCCGTTTTTCTCCCGGTATGCAAGAATTGCCGCCGCCCGTGTCTCTCCGATTCCCGGAATGGTCACAAGCTGCGCGGCATCCGCCGTATTAATATCGATCCGCCCGTCCGATTCCTCCTGCACAGAGGCACCGGCTGCCTCTGCCGATGCTTTCCGCTCCCTTGCCTCTTCCTCTGTGGGAAAATAAATCATCTGTCCGTCCGAAAGCTTCTCGGCAAGATTCCAGTATTCGCGGCTGGCAGCTTTGGTCAGTCCTCCTGCCGCCTCCACCGCATCGCAGATGCGCATACCGTCTTTCAGCTGATAGACGCCGGGAGCTGCTACCTCCCCGCATACATATACCTGTACCGTCTGGTCGGATTTTAATATTTCTTTTTGTTCCGTTCGTTCCGTTTCCACAGTCTGCTCCTGTGTCTGAGTGGTATCCAGATATGGCACTTCCTCCCTGCCACATCCCGTCAGATACAGGCATGTCAGAATCATACAGCACTTTTTTATCCAATGTTTTTTCATCTCATTTCTCCCTTTCCGGGGCGAAACGAGTCTCAATGCATTTCTATTTTAACGATTTTTTGTTACTTTTACAAGTGTAAGTTATTCCTGCACAGAAAGTAATGCTTTTTCCAGCTTTTCAATCATTTCATCCACATGCTGTTTTTCGATGACAAGCGGTGGAACAAAACGAAGGACATCCGCTCCCGCTGTGATCACGATCAGTCCCTGCTCAAGTGCTGCGGCTGCCACTTTTCCAACTGGAAGCTTGCAAACCACACCCTGCATCAGACCTTTGCCTCTGCGTGTTACAAGGAAGTCATATTTTTCTACCAGCTCATCCAGTTTCTGTTCCAGATAAGGCGCTACTTCCTTTACATGACCTAAAATGCCACAGGCTTTAAACTGATCAAATACTGCCGAAACGGCTGCTCCGACAAATGGGTTTCCACCATAGGTCGTTCCGTGGTCTCCCGGTGCCAGCGATTTGTCTGCCACACGCTGTGTCAGGAAAAATGCACCGACCGGCACTCCACATCCGAGTGCTTTTGCACAGGTCATGATATCCGGTTTTACTCCGTAATTCTGCCATGCGAACATCTCGCCGGTACGTCCCATGCCACACTGGATCTCATCTAAGATTAACAGAATATCCTTTTCATCACAGAGCCTGCGCACGCCCTCGATAAATGCAGGATCGGCCGGATAAATTCCGCCTTCTCCCTGTACCGTCTCCATAATAACCGCACAGGTCTTGTCCGTTACCAGTTCTTTTACACTTTCTAAATTGTTATACTCTGCAAATTTCACACCCGGCATGAGCGGAGCAAACGGTTCCTGATAATGGGCATTTCCGGTTACGGAAAGTGCTCCGATACTTCTTCCGTGGAAAGAATGTTTCATGGCAATGATTTCATGGCCGGCATGTCCGTCTCTGGTATATGCATATTTTTTTGCAGCTTTGATGGCTCCCTCAATGGCCTCCGTACCGCTGTTGGTAAAGAAAATACGATCCATTCCGCTGGCTTTTAGTGCTTTCTTTGCCGCCTCAATGGTCGGGACATTGTAATAAAGATTTGACGTATGCAGCAGTTTATCCACCTGATCCTTCAGCGCATTTTTATACGCCTCATTGCTATAGCCCAGCGCACATACGGCGATTCCGGCTGCGAAATCCAGATACGCTTTTTTGTCTGTATCGTAAAGGTATACGCCCTCACCATGATCAAGTACAAGTGAAAAACGATTGTAGGTATGCAGCAGTTCCTGCTCCGCGGTATCAATATATTCCTGTTTATTCATTGTTTATCCACACCTCTTATCTCTTATTCATTTTCATTGTAAAAATGATGTTCTTCATCACCCAAAATTGCAGTACCGATTCCGCGATTGGTGAAGATTTCCAAAAGCAGACAATGTGCGATTCTTCCATCAAGAATATGCACACGGGATACTCCGTTTTCAATAGCGTCAATGCAGTTATTCAGCTTCGGAAGCATACCGCCGCCGATATATCCGTCTGTAATCAGTTTTCTTGCATCGGAAACCGTAAGTTCGGAAATCAGGGTGGACGGATCTTCCGGATCTTTGTATACTCCCTCGATATCGGTTAAGAATGCCAGTTTCTCTGCGGAAACCGCACGGGCAATCGCACATGCCGCATCATCCGCATTGATATTATATGTATCATAATTGTCATCAAGACCGATCGGGCAGATAATCGGAAGGAAATCTTTCTCCAGCAGATCATACAGAATCTTTGGATTTACTTCCTTTACTTCTCCTACATATCCGATGTCCTGACCATCCGACAATTTCTTTTCCACCTTTAACAGACCACCGTCTTTTCCACTGATGCCGACCGCCTGCACCCCAAGTTCCTGCACCATGGATACCAGTGATTTATTGACACGGTTTAACACCATCTCTGCAATCTCCATGGTAGGCGCATCCGTCTTACGCAGTCCATTGATAAATTCCGGTTCCATTCCTGCTTTGGCAACCCATTTGCTGATCTCCTTGCCACCGCCATGCACAATGATCGGTTTGAATCCAACCAGCTTTAACAGGGTGACATCCTGGATGACCTGTTTTTTCAGTTTCTCATCTACCATCGCTGATCCACCGTATTTTACAACGATAATCTTGCGGTTAAAACGCTGGATATAAGGCAATGCCTCAATCAGCACCTGTGCTTTTTCCAATGCGTTTAAATTCTCACTCATAACATTCTCCTTACTGATTAAATCTCGTAATATTTGCTTCGTTCAATGTAAAATCGTAATAGTTTAAGTCTTCCCTGAAACACCAGCCGGCATCTTTCCAGAAATGGTTTCCCAGCTCATTGCTCTTAAATGCGATCAGGCTGACCTTATTGATTTTTTCTTTCTGCAGGGCGCGCATACATGCGACTGCCATGGCTTTTCCGATTCCGTTCTTCCGGTAATCTTCATGCACACAGACATGATACAGACATCCGCGTCTCCCGTCATGTCCGCAGAGAATGGCTCCCACGATCTTTCCATCTGCTACCGCTACCATACTCGTGGTCGGATTTCTTTTTAAAAACCGCTCCACGCCTTCTTTGGAATCATCGATGGAACGGATTCCAAAACCGTGGATGCCCATCCACAACGCATACACCTCATCATAATCTTCCAGTGTCATCACACGGATTGTATATTCTTTACTCATTATTCACCTCATTATAGAGCTCATTGTATGAAAGTTCCTCTTACGCGGAAACAATGAGCGTAGGAAATGCATCAAACAGATGCCTTTCATTATGGAAACATCGGAACCATGGAAAGTCCTTCTGCCTCATCAAATCCGAACAGCAGATTCATGTTCTGTACGGCCTGTCCGGCTGCACCCTTGACCAGATTGTCCAGTGCACCCATCATCACAACTCTGCCGGTACGCTCATCAATGACAAAGTTTACGTCCACGTAATTGCTGCCCTCTACCCACTTGGTCTCCGGGCAGACACCTTTCTTTAATACACGCACGAAACGTTCCTTTGCATAATATTTATCGTAAGCAGCCTTCAGTTCCTCATAGGAAGGATAGGTACCATCCGGCTTTTTGATCAGGGTTGCATACTCTGTCGCAAGAATTCCGCGGTTCATCGGAACCAGATGCGGTGTAAAATTCACGGTAATCTCTTTTCCTGCCGCATAGCCGAGCTGCTCCTCAATCTCCGGTGTATGTCTGTGTGTTGTCACACCGTATGCTTTCATGCTCTCGTTCACTTCGCAGAACAGGTTCGGTGTCTTTGCCCCACGTCCCGCTCCGGAAGTACCGGATTTTGCATCAATAATCAATGTATCCGGATCAATCAGTCCCTCTTTTACCAGCGGATATGCTGTCAGAATGGAACAGGTCGTATAACATCCCGGATTTGCAATCAGACGGGTCTGGGTGGTCACCTTATCACGGTTAATCTCACAGAGTCCGTAAACGGCTTCCTTAATAAACTGTGGGCTTTTATGCTCAATCTTATACCATTTTTCATAGGTAGCAACATCTTTGATTCGAAAATCCGCACTCAGATCAATGATCTTTACCTTATTTAAAATATCCTCATTCAGCACACCTGCCAGAAATCCCTGTGGTGTTGCCGTGAAAATCACATCCACGCGGGAAGCAAGCTCATCCATGTTATCACCCAGACAGTCTGCATCGACAAGTTCAAAAAAGTTTCTGTAAATATCTGCATAATTTTCATCGATATAGCTTCTTGATCCAAACCATTCGATCTGTGCCTCTTTATGATTCAATAAAATACGCACCAGTTCTGCTCCTGCATAACCGGTCGCTCCGATAATTCCTACCTTTACCATGTTTCTTACCTTTTCTTTCTTTTAAAAATATGATTCTACCCTATAATAGTCCATCTTTTTCCATCCGTAAATAGCAAATATTCACAAATTTATGTATATTTATGCAATTTTATGTATATTTTTTCACTTGTGTTTTCATTTGGATTGATGTATAGTAGGGTTAGTCGTACGAGAGCGTACAATTCCATATAGAAAGAAAGGATACAATCTTATGAAAGAAAAAGTTGTTTTAGCTTACTCCGGCGGACTCGATACTACCGCTATTATCCCTTGGTTAAAGGAGACTTATGGTTATGAGGTTGTCTGCTGCTGTATCAACTGCGGACAGGGCGAAGAATTAGACGGACTGGAAGAAAGAGCCAAATTATCCGGCGCTTCTAAATTATATATCGAAGATATCACAGATGAGTTCTGTGACGATTACATCGTACCTTGTGTACAGGCTGGTGCTGTATATGAGCACAAATACTTATTAGGTACTGCCATGGCACGTCCTGGTATCGCAAAGAAACTGGTAGAGATCGCCAGAAAAGAAAACGCTGTTGCAATCTGCCACGGTGCTACCGGAAAAGGAAATGACCAGATCCGTTTCGAGCTCGGCATCAAAGCCCTTGCTCCGGATATCAAAGTAATCGCTCCTTGGAGAATGACCGATGTATGGACCATGCAGTCCCGTGAAGACGAGCTGGCTTACTGTAAAGCACACGGCATCGACCTTCCGTTTGATGCAAACCACAGCTACAGCCGTGACCGTAACCTGTGGCACATCAGCCATGAGGGACTTGAGCTTGAGGATCCGTCCAACGAGCCGAACTACGACGATCTTCTCGTACTGACCACTCCTCCGGAAAAAGCTCCGGACGAAGGCGAGTACGTAACCATGACCTTTGAGGCCGGCGTTCCGAAGACCTTAAACGGAAAAGAAATGAAAGTTTCTGAAATCATCACCGAGCTGAACAAGCTGGGTGGAAAACACGGCATCGGTATTGTTGATATCGTTGAGAACCGTGTTGTCGGCATGAAATCCCGCGGTGTTTATGAGACTCCTGGCGGAACTATCCTGATGGCTGCACATGAGCAGTTAGAGGAGCTGATTCTCGACCGTGAGACCCTGAAAACAAAGAAAGATCTCGGAAACCTGCTTGCTGAGGTTGTTTACGAAGGAAAATGGTACACTCCTCTGCGCGAGGCAATCCAGGCATTCGTTGATGTAACCCAGAAATACGTAACAGGCGAAGTAAAATTCAAACTGTTCAAAGGCAACATCATCAAAGCCGGCGAGTCTTCTCCGTACAGCCTGTACAATGAGTCTCTTGCTTCCTTCACCACCGGCGATCTCTACGATCACCACGATGCAGACGGATTCATCACACTGTTCGGTCTGCCGCTGAAGGTTCGTGCGATGAAAATGCAGGAGCTGGAGAAAAACAACAACAAATAAGATCTGATCCTATGGATTCCCAAAAGAAAGCGGACTCGCTCCGCTTTCTTTTTTTGCATGCAAAAAGGACCCGCCCATTTCAGGCAGGTCCCTTTGTTGCCAGGCATATCAATAATTGGTCCAGTGGACCAATTTTGATTATTCGTAATATGCGTCGATTCCGTCCGCAATTCCCTGTGCCATCTTGTTTCGGTAATCCTCGGTTGCCATCAAACGGTCCTCGGAAGGATTGCTCATGAAGCCAAGCTCAATGATCGTGACCGGAATGGTACTCCAGTTGATGCCGCTCATGGAATCGGTGTAAATCACATCGCGGTTCTTCGCACCGGTGTCTTTGCAGAATGCTGCGATCATCTTCTGGGAGAGCTTCTGGCTCTTGCTGACCACATCACCGGAAAGATACGTATTTCTGCTGCTCGGTGCCATCGTGAGTGCTCCGTAAACCGACTGGTTCGAATCGCCGTTCGCGTGTACACGCACGAGAATGTCTGCTCCGTTCTGCGCGGCAAGTTTTGCACGCTCGGAATTGCTGATATTGACGTCGTGCGTCTCGCGGATCATGTAAACATCGTAGCCGCGCTCCTCAAGGATATCGCGTACCTTTAAGGATACCGCAAGGTTCAGCTCATACTCATTGATGCCGGTTGCCACACCGCATGTTCCGGAAGCAACCTTCGCCTTATAGGTCGATGATCCCGGTCCGATCGGCTCTTTCTCGCTGTTTCCTCTTCTCTGGTGTCCTGCGTCGATTGCCACGCAGATATTTTTGCTGTTCCGGCGGACACCGTTTTTATCAACGTAATAGCCGTCGATGTAGGTATCCTTATAGATGCCTCCCCAGCTTCGGAAGTAATACGTTTTTCCGTCCACTTCCTGCCAGCCGTTCTTGTAAATACCGCCCCAGCTCCTGAAGTAATACGTTGCGCCTTTGATCGTTACCCACTGGCTCTTATACATGCCGCCCCAGCTCTGCCTGTCTCTTATACACATCTCCGAGCCCAC
>ENA-OZAA01000389-OZAA01000389.1-human-gut-metagenome-genome-assembly--contig:-NODE-389-length-24785-cov-5.769470_pt1 | contig 24785 bp, 20 predicted proteins | sample MGYA00244204_ERZ653492 | MGnify/ENA primary metagenome ERZ653492 (study PRJEB26926, sample SAMN06164980) | human gut metagenome | biome: ENVO:00009003; feature: ENVO:2100002; material: ENVO:00002003... | reverse complement strand
TCCCAGCTCCATTTGGCCCCGGCCAATGCCCCCCGGGTCATGGAATTGCAGCTGACGAAGAGCATCATCAGCTCCTCCGGCTCGATTTTTTGCAGCTGGGATTCCGGGTGGGTCAATACGATATTCAGGCTGTCCAGTCCATACAGGGCGGACACATCCCGCTCCACCGCCTCCACCAGGCGGCGGGGAACATAGTTGGGGCAATGGGCCGCCACCCGGACACTGCGGCTCTCGGTATGGATGTCCGCTGCCACAATGGCCGCCTGGGAGAGGGCCTGTGCAATCTCCTCAGGCGGCGCATAGTCCGAAAACATATTCAGCAAATAAACAGTTTCATTCATCTTTCCAATGACGCTCCGGGATCGGTTTCATCTACCCTGCAAGGGGGATTACAGCTTTTCAATTCGCTCCAGCAGGGCAGGGAGCAGCTGGTCATAGGGGAGTTTGGCAACCTGCTGGCCCTTTTCGAAAATGGTGCCCCAGCCGTCGCCACCGGCGATGCCAATGTCAGCCTCCCGGGCCTCTCCGGGGCCATTGACAATGCAGCCCATAACCGCCACGATGATGGGCTTGGTGCAATCCCGCAGGGCGGCATCCACCTGGTTGACAAGGCCGATAAGGTCAATTCTGGTTCTGCCGCAGGTGGGGCAGGAGATAATGTCCACGCCGTCCTTGCGCAGCCCTGCCGCCTTGAGGATATCCTTGGCGGCGTAAACCTCCTGCACCGGGTCATCGGTGAGGCTCACCCGGATGGTGTCGCCGATGCCGTCCAGCAGCAAAGCGCCGATGCCCATGGCGGACTTGATAAGCCCCTGGCGCACCGGGCCGGTCTCGGTCACGCCGATGTGCAGCGGGTAGTCGCACTTGCTGCGGAACAGCCGGGCAGCTGCCACCATATTGGGCACATGGGAGGATTTCATAGAGACACAGGTATCGTAGAAGCCCTGCTTTTCCAGCAGCTCCAGGTGCTGGAAGGCGCTCTCCACCAGGGCCTCCGGGGTGGGATGGCCGTATTTCTCCAGCAGCTGCTTATCCAGGCTGCCGCCGTTGACACCAATGCGGATGGGAATATGCTTATCCTTGCACACCTCCACCACGGCCTTCACCCGGTCTTCCCCGCCGATGTTGCCGGGGTTGATGCGGATTTTGGCTGCGCCCCCCTCCGCTGCCAGGATGGCCAGCTGATAGTCAAAATGGATATCCGCCACCAGGGGCAGGGGGCTTTCCTTGCAGATTTCCGCAAAGCTCCGGGCCGCCTCCCGGTTGGGCACCGCCAGGCGGGCAATCTGGCATCCGGCGGAGGCCAGCTCTTTGATTTGATGCAGGCAGCCCTGCACATCCGTGGTCTTGGTATTCAGCATAGACTGAATCACCACCGGGGCGCCGCCGCCCAGGGGGACATTGCCCACCATAATCTGTCTGCTCATTTTCTTCACCCCTTAAAAATCTGAATAACGTCCTTGAACATAATCACAGCCAGCAGCGCGAACAGCGCCAGGGTGCCCACGCTTTGGATATATCCCTCGTACTTAGGATTGACCTTCCGCCGGGTGATTCCCTCCACCAGTGCGGTCAGCAGCACCCCCACCGCCCGGGCACCGTCCAGGCCGGGAATGGGCAGCAGGTTCATCACCCCCAGGTTCACCGTAATCAAGCCGCCGAAGCTGAGCATATTCAGCAGGGCGTAATAGAAGCTGGAGGAGCGGTTGGCAGTCTCGGTCATCATGTGCACAATGCCCACCGGGCCGCTGAGATCCTTCACACTGGCTCTGCCGCTGAACAGCATTTGCAGGCTGATGCGTACCATGCGGACATTGGATAGGCAGGCGTTCCAGATTTGCCTTGCCAGTGTGGCGAAGCTCCGGGGAACGCTGCCGAAATTAAAGCCATAGCGCAGGGTGGTGGAGCCGTCATCGTTGGGATAGGCCTGGCGCTCCATGGCAAAATCCTTCAATTCCACCCTTTCTCCATCCCGCAGAACCACCAAATCGTGGCGGTTTTCCGGATTGTTTTCCGCATCTGCCTTGGCCATAAGCACCAGGGAGAAATCGGTGTACATATAAATTTTCTCCCCATCCACCTCCAGAAGCCGGTCGCCCACCATCAGGCCCGGCTGGGTGTCCGTGGCTGCCAGGGCGCACCCCGGCTCCATGGAAGCGATAACCGGCACATTGTAGCGCTGCTGGGGGGCAAAGAAGATGCCGAAGAGCACCAGCCCCGCCACCAGGTTCATGGCGGGCCCTGCCACCAGGATAATCAGCCGCTTCCACCAGGCAGCGGCGCAGAAGGAGCGGGGATTGTCCCTCCCGTCGCCGTCCTCCCCCTCCATTTCGCAGTAGCCGCCGAAGGGAATCAGGCGGATGGCATAGAGGGTCTCCCCCCGCTGCTTCTTCCACAGTGCCGGGCCCATGAACATGGAAAACTCGTTCACCTGAACATCAAAGCTCTTGGCGGCGGCAAAATGCCCCAGTTCGTGGATGAAAATCAAAAGGCTGAAAAGAACAATGCCGAAAACAATGCTGAATGCTGTCATAATAGGCCTCGCTTAGTTTTGATGTTGCCGCACCGCCAGCCTTGCCAGCCGGTCGGCCTCCAGAATCTCCTCCAGAGAGGGATTCCGGACAAAGGGCACCTTCTCCACCGCCTGGGACACCAGACGGTAGATGTCGTAAAATCCGATTTTGTCTGCCAGGAACAGGGCTACGGCCTCTTCGTTGGCACCGTTCATGGCGGGGCAGGCAGTGCCGCCACGTTTGGCGCAGGCCTTGGCCAAAGCTAGGCAGGGGAATTTCTCCTCATCCGGGGGGCAGAAGGTCAGGGGCGGGCACTTGGTCAGGTCCAGGCGCTCCACCGGGCTTTCCCTGCGCTCCGGATAGGTCAGGGCCAACTGGATGGGCAGACGCATATCCGGCGAGCCCAGCTGGGCCATTACGGCACCGTCGTTGAATTCCACCAGGCTATGGACAATGCTCTGCCGGTGAATCAGCACCTCCACCTGCTCCAGGGGAACCCGGTACAGCCGCATGGCCTCAATAACCTCCAGGCCCTTATTCATCAGGGTTGCGCAGTCCACCGTAATTTTGGGGCCCATCTTCCAGTTGGGATGCCGCAAGGCATCCGCCTTGGTCACCTGCTTTAGCTGCTCTGCCTCCATGCCAAAGAAGGGGCCGCCGGAGCAGGTGAGCAGGATTCTGCGAACCTCTGCCCTGTCCTTACAACCCATGAGGCACTGGAAAATGGCGGAATGCTCCGAATCCACCGGCACAATCTCCGCCCCCCACCGGTCTGCCTCTGCCATTACCAGCTCACCGGCGCAGACCAGCGTCTCTTTGTTGGCAAGGCCAATGCGTTTCCTGGCCCGGATGGCGGCCAGGGTGGGCTTCAGCCCCACCATACCCACCACCGCCGTAATCACGCAGTCCACCTGGGGCAGCGTGGCAGCCTGAATCAGGCCCGCTTCCCCCCAGGCGACGGAAATTTCCATATCCCGGAGCGACGCCTTCAAAGCCTCCGCTGCCTCCTGGGTGGCCATCACCGCCAGCTGGGGACGAAAGGCCCGGCACTGCTCTGCCATCTTTTGGACGCTGGAGCCGGCGGTCAGGGCCGCCACCCGGACACCCTCCATTTTGCCGATTACATCCAGGCTCTGGCGGCCAATGGAGCCGGTGGAGCCCAGAATACTGACACATTTTACCATCTCAGCTCACCACCGGCATCAGCATAATCATAGCCTCTACCAGAGGCGCAACCGTCACCATGGAGTCGAAGCGGTCGAAGAAGCCGCCGTGGCCGGGAATCATGGTGCCGAAATCCTTAATGCCGGACATCCGCTTGATGACAGAGAAGCACAAGTCCCCGAACACACCCACGGCGCTGCCCACCAGGCCATAGAGCAGGGCTGCCCCATAGTGCACCTGGAACTGGAATACCAGCTGCAACACCACACCATAAATCAGCATGCCCAGCATGGCGCAAAGCAAACCGCCGATAACGCCCTCTACCGTTTTGTTGGGGCTGACCACCGGGGCCAGCTTGTGCTTGCCCAGCAAGCTCCCGGCAAAATAGGCACCGGCATCGGACAGGAAGGCCACCACAAAGGGAATGGGAATCAAATACCGCCCGGAGGTCAGGCCGAGAATCCGAATCAGAGAGGACAGCAGGTACGGCACCACCGCACCGGCAAAGAAGCACTCCATTACCATTTCCGTGCCGACTTTCACATGGTTTGCCATCATCTCGGAGAACAGCAGAACCCAGAACACCAGCAGCCCCAGCAGGGCAACTCCCCGGTCGGCCCCGAAATAGCTCCAAAGAGAAATGGCAAAGGCCATCAGCGCAGAATACAGCACCAGCCGGGGGTGACGCACCAGGCCGGTGGCATACAGAAGCTCATATACCCCCACCATCATCAGCAGCCCCCACACAATGGCGGCTACAATCTTCGGGGCAACCAGCACCACCAGCACCAGCAGCGGAATCAGGATGGCGGCGGTAATCAATCTTTTTTTCATGTTATGTTCCTCCAAACCGGCGGTTGCGCCGGTGATATTCCTCAATGGCCCGGTCCAAATCCTCCGGGGCAAAATCCGGCCAGAGCACATCCATAAAGACGTACTCCGAATAGGCGGACTGCCACAGCAGGAAATTGCTGATGCGCTCCTCGCCGGAGGGGCGGATAATCAGCTCCGGGTCCGGAATCCCGGCGGAATAGAGGTAGCCGGAAAACACATCCTCGCTGAGATTGGCCGGGTCGGCCTTTCCTGCCGATACGTCCGCTAAGTAACCCTTCACCGCATGGATAATCTCATCCCGGCCACCGTAATTCAGGCAGAAGTTCACCTGCACATCATAGTCCGCCGACTGAGCCTGGGCCCGCTGGCAGAGCTTTTGCAAATCCGGGCTGAGCCGGGACAGGTCGCCGAAGAACCGGAAGCAAACCCGGTTTTTCTCCATGTCCTTCAGGGCCTCCTCCAGGTAGCGGCGCAGCAGCCTCATAATGCCGGAGACCTCGTCGGCAGAGCGTTTCCAGTTCTCGGTGGAGAAGGCGTATACCGTCAGATACGACACCCCCAGGGTGCGGCAATAGTTGGCAATCCGGCGGAAGGCCTCTGCCCCGGCGGCATGGCCGGCGGTTCGGGGCAAGCCCCGCTTCTTGGCCCAGCGGCCATTGCCGTCCATAATAATGGCAATGTGCCGGGGCGGGGATAGCTTGGAGCTATCGGTCTGTTGATTTGAAAGCGCCACGGGACGCACCTCTTTCTTTTTATAGGAAGCCGGACAGGGCATCGCCATCTCCGGCTGCTTTGGGTAAAAAGCTGAAAGCAGGCAACTGCATCAATTTCCTCTTTTCAACTTTTCATCCCCCGGCATTGCTGCCGGGGGTGATAGACAGGCTTTAGATGGCCATCAGTTCCTTTTCCTTGGTGGCAAGGGCGGCATCCACATTCTTGATATACTTATCCAGAAGATCCTGCAAATCCTTTTCGGCCTTCTTCTGGTCATCCTCGGTGATTTCGCTGTTCTTTTTCAGCTTCTTCACATAGTCCATACCATCCCGGCGGATGTTACGCAGGGCCACCTTGGCCTCTTCGGCGTACTTCTTGACCTGCTTGGTCAAATCCTTACGGCGCTCCTCCGTCAGCTGGGGGAAGACCAGACGAATCACCCGGCCGTCATTCTGGGGGTTGATGCCCAGGTCGGAGACCTGGATGGCCTTCTGGATATCCTTCAGGAGCTTGGCATCCCAGGGCTGGACAATCAGGGTGCGGGCATCGGGAGAGGAAATGGTGGCCACTCCGTTCAGCGGCGTCTCGCTTCCATAATATTCCACCGTGATTCTGTCCAGAACCTGGGGATTGGCCCGGCCCGCCCGGACGGCACCGAAGTCCTCGCTCAGATGCTCCAGGGTCTTTTCCATTCTTCTGGAATATTCCTTGAAATCAACGCTCATTTCTTAATCCTCCTTGACAATTGTTCCGATTTTTTCTCCGCACACCACGCGGAGGATATTCTGGGGATCCTTCAGGGCGAAGCAGACCAGGGTCATGTGGTTGTCCATGGCCAGGGTCATGGCGGTGGTATCCGTGGCCTGCAAATGCCGGGCCAGCACCTCGTCGTAGGTCAGCTCGTCGAACTTCACGGCGGCGGGGTCCTTGTTGGGGTCAGCGGAATAGATGCCGTCCACATTCTTGGCCATCAGGATGGCATCGGCCTCAATCTCCACACCCCGCAGCACTGCGCCGGTGTCTGTGGAGAAATAGGGGTTGCCGGTACCGGCGGCGAAGATAACCACCTTGCCCTCGTTCAGGTAGCGGTCGGCGGTGTCCCGGGTAAAGTACTCGGCGAATTTATTCATCTCCACAGCGGTCAGCACCCGGGCATCCACCCCATGCTTTTCCAGGGCATCTGCCACGGCGATGGAGTTCATCACCGTTGCCAGCATACCCATGGCATCCCCGTGGGAGCGCTGCATCTTATCGGCCCCGTCCTTCACGCCCCGCCAGAAATTGCCGCCGCCAATGACCAGACCAATCTGGACACCCTTCTCCCGGCACTGCCGGATTACGTCGCACACGGAATTGATGACGTTAAAATCCAGCCCTCTATGGGCCTCACCGGCCAGGGCTTCTCCACTTACCTTCAGCAAAATGCGCTTGTATTTGACTTCTGCCAAATTCTCTCACTCCTTTTTCCAGCTCTCTGCACCTGTGCAGATTACATCGACTGTATTTTAACATAAAACCAGGCAATGGACAACCACAAATTACGATTTTTTATTTTGTTTACATTTCACACAGGCATCCCGGGAGAAAAGGTTGAAACTGGCGTTATTATTTATTGCAAACCCGGAACAGATGGGGTATAATGTTTCATTATACAAATAAAGCGATGGTATTCATCAAAAGAGAGGATGTTTTGATATGGCTGAAATCACCGAAAGCAAGAACTTTATCCACGCCTTTATCGACGAGGACATTGCCGAAGGCGGCCGCTTTGCCGGAAAAACCGTACACACCCGGTTCCCGCCGGAGCCCAACGGCTATCTGCACATTGGCCACTGCAAGGCGCTGATTATCGACTTCGGCACCGCCGAAAAATACGGCGGCCTGTGCAATCTGCGTATGGACGACACCAACCCCACCAAAGAGGATGTGGAGTACGTCCAGGCCATCCAGGACGACATCCACTGGCTGGGCTTCGACTGGGGAGACCGGTTCTATTTTGGCTCCGACTATTTTGAAAAGGACTACGAATACGCCGTCGAGCTGATTAAAAAGGGCCTGGCCTACGTCTGCGAGCTGACCCCGGAGCAGTTCAAGGAATACCGGGGCGACCTGACCACCCCCGCCGTCTCCCCCTACCGGGACCGTCCCATGGAGGAAAGTCTGGATTTGTTCGCCCGGATGCGTGCCGGTGAGTTTGAAGACAACAAATACACCCTGCGGGCCAAGATTGACCTGGCCTCCGGCAACTTCAATATGCGTGACCCGGTTATCTACCGCATCCGCCATATGCACCATCACCGCCAAGGGGACAAGTGGTGCATCTACCCTATGTACGACTTTGCCCACCCCATTCAGGACGCTTTGGAGGGCATCACCCACTCCCTGTGCTCCCTGGAATTTGAAAACCACCGTCCCCTGTACAACTGGGTGGTGGAGAATGTGTCCGTCCCCAGCCATCCCCGGCAGATTGAGTTCGCCCGGCTGGGCATTGACCACACCGTGCTTTCTAAGCGCAAGCTCCGTGCCCTGATTGAGGGGGGCTATGTGTCCGGCTGGGACGACCCCCGGATGCCCACCCTGTGCGGTCTGCGCCGCCGGGGCTATACCCCCGCCTCCATCCGCAATTTCTGCGAAAGCGTGGGCGTTGCCAAGTCCCCCAACACCATTGAGTATGCCTTCCTGGAATCCTGCCTGCGTAAGGATTTGGATGCCACGGCCCGGCGGGTCATGGCTGTCCTGAAGCCGGTGAAGCTGACCATCACCAACTATCCCGAAGGAAAGAGCGAATCCTTTGAGATTGAAAACAACCCCAACAACCCCGCCGACGGCAAGCGCACCATCACCTTCTCCCGCAATCTGTGGATTGAGGCCGACGACTTTATGGCCCAACCCATCCCCAAGTACAAGCGGCTGTACCCCGACGGCCCCGAGTGCCGCCTGAAGGGTGCTTACGTCATCAAATGCACCGGCTGCGTCACCGACGAGGACGGCAATGTTACCCAGGTGCTGGCCACCTATGACCCCGAGAGCAAGGGCGGCGACCCCGCCGACGGGCGCAAGATTAAGGGCGCTACCATTCACTGGGTGGATGCCAACAGCTGCCACGATGCCGAGGTGCGGCAGTACAGCAACCTCTTCAACGATCCCGACCCCGATGCCGCCGGCAAGGACTTTATCGCCTGCCTGAATCCCGACTCTCTGGAGGTGCTGACAGGCTGCAAGGTAGAGGCCTCTCTGGGGGATGCCAAAGCCCCCACCTCCTATCAGTTCATGCGCCTGGGCTATTTCTGCCCCGACAGCAGAGACTGCACCCCGGAGCACCTGGTGTTCAACCGCTCCGTCAGCCTGAAGGACAGCTTCAAGCCCGGAAAATAACCCCCTATCCACAAACCCCCACGGTGCTGTGAACGGCACCGTGGGGGTTTTGACAATGTTCAGAATGGGGCAAGGGAAATGCGCTTATCGGAGGAACACCAGATTGGTGTCCGACAGGAAATTGCCCAGGCTGTAGCAGATTAGGATATCGTCGAAGGGCTCCTGGGCCGCCAACTGGGTCACCGGCTGCCGGTAATAGCGCAGATCCACCAGCACCACCTCGGCATAGGATTCCGCCAGGAAGCAGCCCAGGCTGTTGGAAAAGGAGTCCCGAATGACCAGCAGCCTGCCCTGCCCCTCTGGATTCTGGATGCGTACCAGGGAGTGGTTGCCGTCCAGGAAGACGGTGTATTTGTCCGTCTCCTCCAGCCGTTCCCGGTAGAGCACCCCATCGTGGGGCTGTTGGGTTTCCCCATTGGTAACGCACAGGCCGTCACTCCCCTGCCACAGCTCCATAGTCTCCCCGGGGGTAAGCCACAGGCCGCTGCGGGAATAGGTGGAGCCCCGGAAATTCTCCACCTGCGTCACCTGGAAATACGTCTTTGGAAGCACCTGCCGACCCCAGTGGGCCATGCAGGCAGCATAGGCCTGATAGGCACCGGCGCTGTTCCAGTGGTGGTCTGTGCGGTAGAAAAGCTCCGGTCTTCCCCGAAAAATGTCCGTTATATCCAAAGGGATAAGGCTCTCCCCCGCCTGGGCGTAAATGGAGGGAATCGTGGAGGCATCCGGGTAGCCGCTTTTGCCTGTGCTCCAACCGGCGGTGGGGACAATGGTCAGGGTGATATCCTGCCCCAGGGTCTGGGCAAAGCGATTCACCGCCTCCATATTTCGCCGGATGGCCCCCTCGTCCGTCTGCACCGGGGCCTCCACCAGGCGGTCTTCTACCACCCAGATATCCTTTGCCGCCTGGCGGCCGGTGTAATATTCAAAGTAGGCATTCAGCCCCACGAAGAAATTCCGCCCGGGCATATGGTCCGCCATATAGGTTTCCACCCCCTGGCCCCATTCTCCGGAGCGGAGGGTACTCCAGCTGGCCTCCGGAAGGTCGGCCAGATTTCGCTTTTCCAGCGGGGAGAACGTCGCCTTGGGCAGCAGCAGATAGCCCAGAGCCACTGCCCCCAGGAAGGTGCAGAACAGGGCCACCGTCAGCCCTTCGCTTCTTTTTGCTTTCATCTGTGCCCCCTCCTCAGAACCGGAAATAGATAAAGGGATTGTAGCTCTGGCTCACCAGGGCCGCCACGCAGAGCAGCAGCAGCGCCCCCTGGAGGGCCATACGCAAAGGGGCCATCTCCCGAATGCGCCGGGGCAGCTTTTTCAGCAGCGGAGTGGAGGCCACTGCCGCCACCAAAAGCGTGGGCAGATACCCTATCAGCACCCCGGATACACGAGAAGAGGTCGCCGGTGTCACCAGGCGAAGGAGGAACGCCCCCAAATCCCTAAGATTTTCGAAGTAAAACAGGGCCCACCCCAGCATCACTGCCAGCAGGGCATATCCATGGCCCACCCAGCGGGGGGACTTTTTCAGCAGTTTCAGCAGGAACGTCTTTTCCAATATCAGCAGCAGGGCATAATACCCGCCCCAGAGCACAAAGTTCCAGCTGGCCCCATGCCACAGGCCGGTGAGCAGCCACACCACGGCGATATTGAAAATCTGCCGGGCCAGCCCCTTGCGGTTGCCCCCCAGGGGGATGTATACATACTCCTTAAACCAGGTGGACAAGGAGATATGCCAACGCCGCCAGAATTCCGTGATACTGGCGCTGATATAGGGATAATTGAAATTCTCCAAAAATTCGAAGCCAAGCATCCGCCCCAGGCCAATGGCCATATCCGAATAGCCGGAGAAATCGAAGTAGATTTGCAGGCTATAGGCCGCCAGCCCCACCCAGGCAGCCAGTGTGCCCTGGGACTGCCGCAGAATCTCCCACAGGCTGCCCATGGGATTGGCCAGCAGCACCTTCTTGGACAGCCCCACCAGGAACCGGGACACGCCGGAGGCAAACTGGGAGACGGACTCCTGCCGGTGCTCCAGCATCTGGGCCACATCCGTATAGCGGACAATGGGCCCGGCAATCAGCTGGGGGAAAAGGGTCACATAGGTGCCGAAGGTAAGCAGATTTCGCTGCACCGGGGCATCCTGCCGGTAGACATCGATGATATAGCTCATGGACTGGAATACATAGAAGGAGATGCCAATGGGCAGGGGCAGCTGGGGGAACCTGGGGCCGAAGAGGAATCTTCCGTACTTAAAGAAGGCCAGCAGACCCAGGTTCAGCACGATGCCCAGGGTCAGGGCAGTGCGCCCCCGGCCGCCCCGGCTGCGCTGCCGGACAATTTCCAGACCGCACAGATAGTCCATCACAATGGTGGCAACCATCAGCGCCAGGTAAGCCGGTTCTCCCCAGCCGTAGAAAGCCAGGCTGAACAGCAGCAGCACCGGATTCCGCCACCCCCGGGGGCACAGGTAATACAGCGCCAGCACCGCCGGAAGGTAGGCAAACAAGAAAACATTCGATGAAAAGAGCATGGGTCAGTTCACTCCAAAGAAGAAGCGCAGGATCGGAAAACCGAGCTGCGCTTCAGATTTACTTTACCGCATTTTCAAAGGCAGCCTGCATATTGTCCACCTGGGGAGAAACCAGATAGGCCAGATACAGCCCCTGGGTGAGAATCTTACCCTCTTTGACAATGGCATACTGATCCGGCAGGTAGAATTCCGTCTCGTCCTCCTTGGCCATCTGCCGGGTTTGGGCAAGGGCAGTCAGCCGATTCAGGGCATCCTGGTCCTTGGCCTGAATCAGCCAGACCTCGTCCGCCTGCAAGCCGGCGGCGCAGATGGCGGCAATCACCTGGGTGCAGTCCTCGGCATGGATGCCCAGGAAATTCAGCATGGTGGTATCGTCCAGCACCATCATTTCCGGCAGGTATTCCTGACAGGCGGTATACACTTCATTCAGGTTCGCAGGCTCCTTGGCAGGTGCGCCACAGGCGGCCAGGGACAGCAGCAGAGCCAGCATCAGGGCCCAAAGAATTCCTTTTTTCATTTGATTACTCCTTTTCGTTGCACATTTGTCGGTTGGCATAGGCGGCCAGTGCCTTCATCCAGGCCACGCATCCATCCTCGTTCAGGTGGATGGTTTTATCCAAGCTGTAGGGGGTGGCCATTGCGCCGATGTGGTCCTCTGCATAGGGGGCAATGTCCACAAAGTAGCAGCCATGCTCCTGGGCATAGGTTTTCAGCCGGGCATTGTACTGGCGGATGGTTTGGTTCTTCTTTCCGTCCCCGAAGGTTGGCTGCCACTCTGCCACGCAGCTTTGCAGGTAGATTTCCAGGTCGGGATTCTGCTCCCGCAGCCGGGGCAGCAGAATGTCCCAGCTGTCGAAGGTCTCGTCGATGGTGCGGTAGCCCAGGTCGTTCTGGCCCAGCATGATGAATACCTTCTTCACCTTGGACAGGCCCACCGCAGTCTCCAGCCACATCTCCTGGCCCTGGTAGAATACATTTTTATAGTGCAGCACAAAGCCGTTTAGGCTGGTGCCGCCCCGGGCCAGAAACAGGGGGTGCCCCAATAGGCCGTGGGCGGCCTCGTACTGGTACATAATATAGGTGATGGAATCTCCCACAATGGCGCTGTCCTGGAAGAATTCCGTATAGGAGCCCTCCGGCTCCGGCGGGTAGCGCTTGGGACTGCGGATAACCTCCTCGTCCAGGGCCATCAGCTTCTCCTGGGTCTGCGCCAGGCAGCCCACGGTGCATTCCCGGGTTTCCTCCCCCAGTTGGGCACGAACCGTGGTAGTGCCCACGCCGGTGGCGGTGAGGATGCCGTCCTGGACGGTGACCACCTTCTCGTCGTCACTTTGCCACTGGACATTCTCCCTGGGGGCCGTTCCGGCATAGATGTCCTCCGTCTCCCCCACCACGGACAAATCAATCCGGGACACCGTCAAAAACAGGCGGCCCCCCGAGGCTTCCTCTGCGCTCCCCTGGGCACCGGCCCCACAGGCCAGGCTCAGCAGCAGCGCCAGCACAAGGCAAAAGGAACAACCTTTTTTCATTTGCTTTTCTTCCTTTCCTTTTTGTTACAGCATAACCGTCGGGCCCTCCATCCCCTGGGGGATGGGCTTCGCAGTGGCCCCGGCGGGAAAAGAGGCGGGCTGCCAATACAGCCACGCCCCTGGGAATTACTGCTCTTTCTTTTCCTCCTTGATTTGCGCCCGGAGGTGGACGCTGAGGACGGCCAGAGAGGTGGCCATATTCTCATTCTGCACCAGGATGTGCTCCGGTACGTCCAGGTGCACCGGGGCAAAATTCCAGATGGCCTTGACGCCGCAGGCAATCAGGCGGTCTGCTGCCTCCTGGGCGTGGGCGGCGGGCACGGTGATGATGCCCATAAGCACCTTATGTACCTTGCAGAAATGCTCCAGCTTGGAGATGTGATAAATAGGCTGACCGTCTTCGGTTTTCTCCAGAGTGGGGCTGGTGTCGAAGGCCGCATGGATGTTCAGGCCATACTCCTCAAATCCGCTGTAGCCCATCAACGCCAAGCCCAGCTTTCCTGCCCCGATGAGCACGGCATCGGTGGTATTGTCATAGCCCAGAAACTGCTCGATATCGGTAATCAGGCTTTCCCGCAAATAGCCGATTTTGGGGCGGCCGCCGTCGGAGACAATGGCCAAGTCCTTACGCACCTGTACCTCGCCCATTCCCAGGGCGTTGGCCAGAGAGGTGGCGGAAATATGGCTGGGGGCATCCTCTGGCAGGCTTTTCAGATAGGCCAGATAGCCGGGGAGCCGCTTCAATACGGATTTGGAAACCTTCTTCTCTTCCATCAAACACTCAACCTTTCGTGCTTCGTGCATTCCAACCGATAAAAAACTATATCGATATAAAGCATACCGATTATAGCATGTCCACAATCACTTTGCAACCGCATTTTTCGTATCCGGAACGCAAAAAACCGGCTTCCGGCCAGCGGATATTGGGCCCTTCCCCTATCCCCTCTTGACAAGGCCGCCGCCGTCTGCTATTGTGCAGGTAATCCAAGGAAAAGAGGAAACAAGTATGGAGCAAGTAAGCTGGAAAATTGCCGCCTGCATTGTCACCCTGGCGGTGGGCGTGGTGGGCCCTCTGGCCATACCAATGGTATACGGATGGAAACGCCGGAACGAAGGGGTCTGGCGGGCCTGGATGATTGGCGCCGCCGGGTTCTTTGTACCCCAGCTGGTCATTCGCCCCCTGCTGCGCATAGCCCTGTCCGGCACCGGGTACGAAGCCTGGGCCATGGGCAACCCCATTGCCTATGCCTTTCTGTCCGCTCTGTTTGCCGCAGTGCTGGAGCTGGCCGGGCGCTGCGCCGGGGCCGGACTGCTGCGGAAAACCAGCAGCCCCCACCAGGCGCTGGCCGCCGGACTGGGCCACGGGGGTATGGAATCCATCATCCTCATTGGCGTTTCCTATGTAAACAATCTGGCCTTTCTGGTCATGCTGCAAAGCGGCCAATTCGATGCCATGGTGGCGGAGATAGCCGCCACCGGTGTGGGCACCCAGGACTTGACCGCCGCCGCCCTGGCTCTGGAGAGCACCTCTGCCTGGCTGTTCCTTCTGGCGGGGCTGGAGCGGGTGCTGGCCATGATTTGCCAGACCTGCATGACCGTTATGGTGTTCTATGGCTTCCATAGGGGCCGCCCGCTGCCCTGGCTGCTGGGCTGCCTGGGCATTCACTTTCTGATTGACTGCATTGCCGCCATTAACCTGCTGATTTCCACCGAATGGCTTGCCTACACCATTATCTATGCAATTCTGACGGTTGTGGCAGCGCTGTGCCTGGCACTGCTGCTGCGTATCCGCAGACTTTGGCAGGGCCAGGGTATGCCGGAATCCTCCGGGCTGTAAAATCGCCCGGTTCCTCCCCCGGAATTTTCCGAAATTCCGGGGGTTTCTTCTTGACGTAGGGGGAAAATACCGATATAATACAAAGGACTATGGATATTTTTATCCGAAGGAAAGGATTTTGAAATATGGCCAAGGAATACAAGATTACCAGCCTGCGTCTGGCAGACCTGGAAAAGGAACTGAACTATTTGAAGACCACCCGGGAGCGGGAGGTTGCTGCCATGATTGCAGAAGCCCGCTCCTATGGCGACTTGTCCGAAAACTCCGAGTACGATGCCGCCAAGAACGAGCAGGCAAAGCTGTATGGCCGCATTGCCGAAATCGAGGACGTGCTGTCCCACGCCACCATCATCGAGGATGAGAACGAGGCCACCGGCCGGGTGGGCCTGGGCTGCACCGTAGTGGTGGAGGACGAGAACGGCAAGCGCACCACCTACCGCATCACCGGCTCCCAGGAGGCCAATCCCATGGAGTTCCGCCTGTCCGACGACTCCCCCTTTGGCCGTGCCGTAGTGGGCAAGGCCGCCGGCGAGAAGTTCGTAGTCAACGCTCCGGCGGGTTCGTTTACCATGAAGGTGATTGAAGTCACCCGGGAGGGCTGATGATGGCAAAGTTTGTACCCCAGCAGGAGCTGTCTCTCAACGACCAGATGCAGATTCGCCGGGAAAAGCTGGCAGCATTGCAGGCCGAAGGGCGTGACCCCTTCCAGCAGACCAAGTTTGATGTGGACACCGACTCCGCTGCCATTAAGGCAGACTATGCTTCCTTCGAGGGCAAGACCGTCCGGGTGGCGGGCCGCCTGATGAGCAAGCGGGGCCAGGGCAAGGTGATGTTCTGCGACCTCCAGGACAGCACCGGCAGAATCCAGATTTTCGTCAAGATTGACGAGATGGGCGAGGAAGCATACAACCGCTTCAAGAAAAACGACATCGGCGACATTGTGGGCGTGGAGGGCCAAGTCTTCAAGACCCAGACCGAGGAAATCTCCGTCCGTGCCAAGTCCATCACCCTGCTGAGCAAGGCGCTGCTGCCCCTGCCCAACAAGTTCAAGGGACTGACCGACCGGGAGGTGCGCTATCGCCAGCGCTATGTGGATTTGATTGTCAATCCCGAGGTGAAGGATACCTTTGTCAAGCGCAGCCTGATTCTGCGCCAGCTGCGGCACTTCCTGGACAGCAAGGGCTTCCTGGAAGTGGATACCCCCATCCTGACCCCCTTTGAGATTGGTGCCTCCGCCCGTCCCTTCTACACTCACCACAACACCCTGGATCTGGACATGGTGCTGCGCATCGAAACCGAGCTGTACCTGAAGCGGCTTATCGTGGGCGGCATGGATCGGGTGTACGAGGTTGGCCGCATCTTCCGCAACGAGGGCATGGACCCCACCCACAACCCGGAGTTCACCTCCATTGAGCTGTACCAGGCCTACACCGATTTCCGGGGCATGATGGACCTGGTGGAGGAAATGATGAAGGAAGTGACCATGAAGGTCTGCGGCACCCTCCAGATTTCCTATCAGGGCACCCCCATCGACCTGAGCCACTGGGAGCGGCTGACCATGGTGGACGCCGTAAAGAAGTATTCCGGCGTGGACTTTAATGAAATTCACTCCGATGCCGAGGCCATTGAGCTTGCCAAGGCACACAAGGTGGAGCTGCCCGAGATTCCCACCAAGGGTGCCATCCTGGCAGAGTTCTTCGATGCCTTTGTAGAAGAGAAGCTGATTCAGCCCACCTTCATCTACGACTACCCGGTGGAAATCAGCCCCCTGGCAAAGCGGAAGGCAAACGACCCCGCCTTTACCGAGCGGTTTGAGTATTTCATCAACGCCACCGAGTTCGGCAACGCCTTCTCCGAGCTGAACGACCCCATCGACCAGAGAGGCCGCTTTGAAAAGCAGGTGGCCGACCGGCTGAAGCTGGATCCCAATTCCAAGGCACAGGTGGACTATGACTATGTCACCGCTCTGGAATACGGTCTGCCCCCCACGGGCGGCCTGGGCTTCGGCGTTGACCGCCTGGTGATGCTGCTGACCGACTCCGCCTCCATCCGGGACGTGCTGCTCTTCCCCACCATGAAGCCCACGGATATGCCCAAGGCGGAAAAGGCCGAGGAAAAAGCAGAGGGGGCCGCTCCCGTGGCCGCTCCTGCGGCAGCAGAGACCATCGACTTCTCCAAGGTGAAGATTGAGCCGCTGTTTACCAACTTTGTGGATTTTGACACCTTTGCCAAGTCCGACTTCCGAGTGGTGAAGGTCAAGGCCTGCGAGGCGGTGAAGAAGTCCAAGAAGCTGCTGAAATTCGTGCTGGACGACGGCTCCGGCAAGGATCGGGTGATTCTTTCCGGTATTCATGAGTACTATGAGCCGGAGGAGCTCGTTGGAAAGACATGTGTAGCAATCACAAACCTTCCTACCAGAATGATGATGGGAATCCCATCAGAAGGAATGCTGATTTCAGCAGTGTACGAGTATGACGGACACGAAGGACTGAATCTGCTTATGTTAGATGACGCAATTCCTGCTGGAGCTAAGCTGTATTAAGAGAGTAAAATAAAAGATTGTATTACTTAGAGGACATTTTTTAAAGAAATTTAGAAGATGTCCTCTTTTTGCGTTATAGGAACAACTGAAATAGCGAAAGGAGATTCATACGGAACACGCTTCGTATGGCGATGCATATATAGATGAGATTTCAAGAGAAATACAGGAGACATTTCCTGGTATTAAGGGATTTAACCGAAGAGGTCTTTATAGAATGAAAAAATTTTATGAGACTTACAAGGATAATGAAATTGTGACACCACTGGTGACACAAATTAGCTGGACGAATCACTTGCTGATAATGTCTGGATGCAAGACAGATGAGGAAATGGAGTTCTATATCCGTCTATGCATCAAGGAAAATTATTCTAATCAAGACCACGGACAAGGATATAGCAAAGACAGCACTTCTTGCAAAAGGATTTCGTGAGGCTGGTCAGACAGTAGCCAATGCATTTCGTACTTTTGCTGACAAGACAAAAGTGGATTATTCACAGAAAGAGCAGAAACATCCCATTACAAAGGCTGTGCTTGCACCTAGGAAAGCAGTGGAAAAGATGCTTGTATCAATGGAGCTTCATCTGGATGCTTCGATTGATAAACTGGATAATCTGGCTATGAATGTGCAGCTTGATAAGGAAAAGCATATGGAGAATGCGAAAGCGCAGAAACAGACAGAGCCGGAGAGGGCAGAAGCTGAGCGAGTAGAAGCAGAGGTTGTATACTCCCCAATGGTCGCTGAGCCACAGGAGTATCAGTATAATGCAGATGCATTTGAGGCAAGAGGTGTGGATGAGGTGAAGCAGGAAGCAGCACATAAGGAAGCACCGAAGGTAAGAGAAGATAAAGCCAGATAAATGCGAGGACGTGGGAGAGATTCTGCGTCCTTTTTTAGTGTATGAAAAGGATGGAGAATATTGAGGGTGAATATAATTTTCAATTTCAAGAGTTTTTACCGATTCCTTCGAGTTCCATGGATAAACTATCAATTAAAGAAAGAATTATTATCGAAGTTTGTGACTTTTTAGAAACGTGGTGTTGGTTTTTATTTGCATTTGGATTGGACAGAAGTTCGATTCAAGGAGATTTTTTATTAAAAAAATAATGAAGAATATATTGACAGAAACCTTGCGAGATGTTATCACGCAAGGTTTCTGTTTGCAACGCAAGCAGAAACCTTGCGTGATGTTAATATAAAAGTGCAAAGAATGAATTTGTAATAGTTACAATCATCTAATCATTAAAAGGAGGTATTTTTTATGGGAAAGAAGAACGACGGAGCAATTTTTTTGGAGTTGCCAGAAACAGAAGAATGGAAGAAGTTAGGATTACCTAAAGAGTTGGGTAACAACTTGAAAATGGTATATCAACGGAAAGAAAAGGATAAACCAGCAGAGTTTTTAGAAGTATGGAATCCAGATAAAGAATATCCTTCAAGTTGTATTATTACAAATGTTTCATCGACATTAGGAGGATTTAAGTTGATGCAAGCTGGAACTGAGATAGTGAATATGCAAGGTACAAGTAAAGATCCAAAACATGGTTATAATAGTTGGATAGATTTTATGAGAGCTGCGTATCAGAAAATAGGATTAGAAAATGGTCTTGTAGGTGGATGCTCAGTAGATAACTATATATATGAACGTGATGAAAATGGTGATGAAATTGCTATTCCATGTGCACATTCTGTATACCCAGCAGGTGCACATGTATATGAAATGGTTGGCGGACAAATTGACCCTAATAATTTTTATCTGGTTTCATTGTGTAGTCGTCACAATAAGGCAGGCACTATACGTACTTATATGAAATTAGAACAGGCGGTTTTGGCAATAAAGTTAAACAATTTTATGAAATAAAAAGGAGGACAAAATTATGGCAGACACAAAAGTTGTAACACCAACCAGCGCAGATGTTACCCCAACGGTAGTAGTAAAGCAACCAGACATTATGCAGGCTTTGATTAAAGTAGACTTTGAACTTCTTGGAACAAAGCTTGTGGCAGAGTACTACAAGTCAAATGATAAGGAATATTATCTGCTGATGCCTACAGATCAGGCAGATGCCAGAGGAATTACCATTAATGACATGATAAACGATATTTGTTATCTGATTGGCTTGGATGATACAGCAAAATTACAGGTTAAGGAATTAACTGATTGTATTGAATCGTTGGGGTTAAGCTTTAAAGATATCAAAGTTGTATTAAAAATGGCATATTTTTATTCGGTTGTGGACAGTACGAACAGTACAGGGGAAAATGCGGCACCGGTAAACAATACAGAATACGCATTCCAGCTTGAAATTGATACTTCAAAAGCACTCCCGGAAAGCCTCAAGATTTTCAATATTCAGAGAGTCGGTGTAGCAGTCTGGAACACAGAGAGAAGTAAGATTATCAGCCAGATGAATCTTTACAAACCGGAAGATTTGTTAAAAGAAATCTAAGAAGCGAGGTGGTTTTGATGTCAAAAGAATATATGAACAGTTCCTTGAATATGGAAGGTGAATTATGCGGTGTCAAAACCACTCTTTTGGCAGGTTGCATCGAAGATGAGCTGTTGTTTTCTGCGGAAGTGGAAATAACCAAAGACAGCCTGAAAGAACTTCTAAAACTGTTTGGCAGCGTTACGAAAGAAAAAGTAGGGGATTACGTGGAACTGCTGAACGATTTTGAGGTAAAAGCCCTGTTTGCACATAGCAATCAGCAGACCATGCTGGAGGTGCGTACAGAAGCACTAAAATTTTTGGCTTATGATGGAAAACAGGGAAAACTGGTTGCCTTTGCCCTTCTTCCGCAGGAAATTATCAATGGGGAAAACGATTCGCTGGCACAGGTAGTAAAGAAAGTGATGTATGTGTTTGGAATACACAGCTTCACCTTCCTTTACCGTAATACGAACATAAACTGTAGCGAATTGTACAAAGCATATTCGTACCTGCCGGAAGTTCCGCCCATAATAGAAGGAAGCCTTCTATTAAGCACAGCCTTTCGATTTGATGAAGTGGCAAAATATCCATTTACAGATGCCATGAGAACAATCTTCGGAATAAACCAGATGGATATATTCGTGGGGCTGGGTGGAAAACAGGTAAGCTGTGCACTGCTTGTGCCGGATATTGAAAATGCACTGTTAAGCTGTCAGAACATAGTAATCTATACACAGTTTGGCAGCAATAATGTGAAATTCCAGATGGCGGGAGCTATCGGACTAAGCTGCTTTCCGGGATTAAAATTTTATGTGAATGCAGAATTCACACTTACAAATGTATCAATATCGGCAAGTACCATGCCGACAAGCGTTTATCAGATACCTAATACAAAAATATCAATCTGCAACTGTGGGCTGGAGCTTGGCTTTGGCAAATCCGGTATCAATATCGGGGCAATGTCACAGATAAATATCCGCAATCTTATGTGGTATGGAGCATTGAGCATATCCTATAATGGTACGGTTCCAATGCTTGATATGATCAACATAGCCATGAGTGAAGTGTCGGTATCCTCTCTGGTATCAAACCTTGCAGGAATTGATTCGCAGTCAGTAAAAGAACTGGATATATTTACCGTCACAGCCTTTGACATCAATAGTTCAGGTGGCGGTAAAACGATTGATTTTAAGACACTTACAGATGCGGAAATCATACAGGCTGTAAATAATGCATTAGCGGGAATGAAGCAGGAGTATCTGCTGAGTCAGGACAATGTAAGTGTGACAAGACTTCCGGGCGATAGTGCCTGTGACGTTCTGAACACAAAGACCATGTTCCATTACTGGCTGAACAGTAAGGGAGAATTATCCTTTCCACCGCAGGCATATTATGCATCTAAGCATCTGACCATAGGCAGATACAATTTTGATATGGGAGTATTCTTTGCAGGACAGTTGGAGATTTTCGGACAGAAAATCAAAGTCATGTTTTCGTCAGTAAATGATAAAGGCATTCTTGGATATGCGGAAGTATCACCAATACATAACAGTGTGCTTATTATCAGCGGTTCCCGTTCTGAGAAAAACAGGATAAACCCGGTGCTTGGCAGTACATCAAACAGTACATTGGAACTGCTGACACAGGATTTTTACAGAAATGAAGTGACAGACAGACCGGTCACTTTATACATGGATGTATCCAAAAACGCCTGCAATTTTTATATAGATGGGCATATAGAACTGTGCAAAATATTTTCTTTTGATGCACTGGTATATTTTGCCAACAAAAACATAAGGATTGCTGTTGAAACAAGCTATTTCAACCTGTTTCGGGCTTCATTGTATCTGAATGCAGATTATCAGAAAATGAAAAATCTGTTCTTTGAATTTGAAGTCTCTCTCGACAGCACAGGATTACAGAATAACCTGAAACAACTGACGTACCTGCTGGATGAAGCAGTAACCAAATATGACAAAAAGATACATGATGCACAGAAAAAAATCAATGATGCAAAGAACAAAGTATCCTCCCTGCAAAATGAGATAAACTCATACAAAAGTAAAATCGAAGAGTGCAGGAGGGTAATTAGGAAAGCAAAATGGTATCAGTGGGCGAAGATGGCTAAGGAAACAGCCAAAATCGTAGGCTATGAGGTTGCCATCGGCGGCATATATCTTGCGATGAAAACGGCAGAGGCAGCTCTTGATGCAGCCAATAAGGTACTGTCGCTTGCAAACAAACTGGGTAGCGGTTTCCTTAACACAATTAACAAAGTGATTCAGGGTGTGCTTAATGTATTCTATATCAGCAAGGCACTTCTTGGCATAATCGTAAATGGAAGCCAGATATTTGTAAAAGTCAATATGGAGCTTACCGTTATTGGAAAACAGATATCCGTAAAAGAAGAAGTGGATATGAACAAACTGATTGAAAAGCCAATCATTCTGTTGGAGGAACTGACCATCAATCAGATCAAGGACCTGATAGATATGCTGTCATTGGGACAGACACCGGAATACGAGAGGATAGAGGCAACGCCATATCCATATATGGAATTTCCGGAAGATCCAGTGGAACTGTCAGAAATGGTTGCCTATGGTGCAAAACGAATCGAGCAGGCAAAGGGAATGGTAGAAGAACTTCAAGACCTGTACATTGACGAGCTTCAGGAGCTGGATTCCGAGATTGAGGATATGGATACAGAATTTAAGGCGGCAGCACAGATGGTAAGCTACTCTCTGGAAAAAGCATCGGATAACGTATACATAGATGGTATGGACGAACTGATTACGCAGATAGAGGAAGCAAAGGAGGACGGACAGATAAGTCCTGAAGAAATCAAGCTTGCCGAGTCATGTATAGATGATTATCTGAATATCATCCGCCCGTCCGCCACGACAATAGAAGAATCAAGTATGCGTGTGAAGGAATGCGTAGACAGCATAGATACTGAAAGAACGACAAAAAGAATGCGTAGTTCTTATAAGAACGCTGATGCAGAGAATGGAACTGAGCTTATGAACAACAGGGACTATGACAAGTTCTATGGAGAGCTCCAGTCTGTGGTAGAGAAGTATTTTCCGCATGGTTCCGGACATGGATATTTCAACATCACGGATGAAGAAGTATTCTATCAGGCATTAAATAACGCAAGAAAACAAGCAGGATGTGCTTATGTAGAACTGTCCGAGGAAGATGAAGAAGAAAATCAGGAATCAGGTCTGCTGTATGGAGCAAAACCGTTAAGGCGGATGGTAAGTGAAGGATATATTCAGAGGCTGCAATAAAAGTAAAAAATTATTGTACTCTTTTTCAGTCAGCCATTATGGGATGGTTAAAGTTTCATATACAAAAAAATCAGGAGCTTTCTAAGATTAGAAGGATGGAGCATCGTGCTCTTTCAAGGATAATCAAGGGAAGCTCTTTTGTTTATAAAAAGATATATTTGAATTTCAAATAAAAATTCTTGAAGAAACAGCCTTTTTTTAGTACAATAAAACTGAGTTAGTGTATAGAATGATAAATAGAAATTCATGATAGATTTTGTTCATATTATCTATCTGAATATGACTGGAAAATAAGAGAATATCTTTATGGGGACAGAATGTGTAACTGCACCATAGTTTGGACAGGAGGATTGATATTATGAAAAAATGGAAAGAAAGAGGAAAGAGAATCGCAGTATTGTTGCTTACGGCAGCCCTTGTTGGAAGCAGCGTGGACTTATCTGCTCTTACGGTAAATGCAGCAGAGGAAGAAAAAGTGCTGACCTGTGAAAAAGAGGAGCAGACTACATCGGAAGAAATAACCGAGACAGCAAAGCGTATCACCTCATGGACATGGAATGATGAAGAGGAAATGCTGGACTTGGAGGAAAACGTGCTGGCACTTCCCGGTGCATCCAAAGATTATATCGTATCCTTTGATGACATCGTATCATTCCTTCCTGCTTCCATCACAGCCACGATTACAACATCTGCGTCCGTTACCGAAACAGAGGATACAGAAGCAACAAACGAATCGGAAGAAACGGATGGAGCGGAAGAAACCGTGACTCTGGAAGGCTGGGTATGTGAAAACTACCCGGAGGAAGGTGCGTACAGCGGTAACTATACTTTTACTGCGAATCTGCCGGAGGGCTATGAACTCGCAGAGGACGCAGCAGCACTGAAAGTAAATGTAGAACTGGGTGGAGCACAGCTTTTGGAAGCAACCACCATCACACCAACAAAACCGGAAAATGGTAATGGTACAGCAGAAAACCCGTATCAGATTACCTCGGCGGCAGAACTTTACTGGTTCGCCGGACTTGTAAACGGAACTCTTACAGACGTTACTAAAAATAGTTCAGCCTGTGCGAAGCTGATGAATGATATCACGGTAAATAATAATCTGCTTGACAGGATTACATATAAAACAGATGATGACGGCAATCTGACCAATGAAGTAGCAAACGGCGGGAACTTCATTTCATGGACACCGATTGGAGCAGCTAATAACGGCTATCAGGGGACTTTTGATGGAAATGGAAAGACCATCAGCGGACTCTTTTTCAATGATAGCCAAAAAAGTCATGTTGGCTTGTTTGACAATATATATATGGCAACAATTCGGAATGTCGGTGTCGTTGATTCTTATTTTTTCGGAGAACATTATGTCGGAGGCGTGTGCGCATTTGGTGTAGATGGTACGATAACTGGCAGCTATAACACAGGAGTGGTAAGTGGAGAAGGATGTGTCGGAGGCGTGTGTGGAACTGGTAGCAGTGTTACGATAACTGACAGCTATAACACAGGTAGTGTAAGTGGAAATGATGATGTCGGAGGCGTGTTCGGATATGGTGAAAATTGTACGATAAACAATTGCTATTATCTGAAAGCGGAAGGCACGGATTTGGGTGGCATTAACGGCGCAGATGTCGAAGGGCAGGCTGAAGGAAAAACCGCTGCACAGTTTGCATCCGGCGAGGTTGCATACCTTTTGCAGGATGGACAGAAAGTGGGAGAAGATGGCACGATACCACAGGTCTGGGGACAGAACATTGATAATGATGGTGAGAAACAATCTTTTCCTGTTTTTAGTAATGCGAAAGTCTATAAACCTTCAGAAAGTTCTCCTTGTAAGGTTGGATACACAAATAATGCGGAAGGCTTAAAGGAACATGACTTTGGCGACGACAAGACTGGCGAAAGCTGTTCGTACTGTAATATAAAGAACATCAACTATTCTGGTATCAGTATTAGCGGTGTGGATACCCCTTACTACTATACCTGTCTCTTATACACATCTCCGAGCCCACGAGACATCTCAGGATCTC
>ENA-OZAA01000374-OZAA01000374.1-human-gut-metagenome-genome-assembly--contig:-NODE-374-length-25581-cov-27.556060_pt1 | contig 25581 bp, 25 predicted proteins | sample MGYA00244204_ERZ653492 | MGnify/ENA primary metagenome ERZ653492 (study PRJEB26926, sample SAMN06164980) | human gut metagenome | biome: ENVO:00009003; feature: ENVO:2100002; material: ENVO:00002003... | reverse complement strand
AAACGCGCTGGAGCTTGAACGAGTGCGGGCTCGTGCGGCTTGCAAAGCAAGCCGTTCAGCCCTCTCAAAACATAGTCGCCTATCGCCCTTGGAGCGGGCGCTATGCTCCTTGTTTTTCGCCAACATCGCCTCGCTTTATCCGCCACCGGCGGCGCTTCGGCGACGTTGCCCGCGTTCTCAGATAGCCTGTTACACTGCGGCACGGCTATTGGAAACTTGCTCATCGGATTTTATCAAGTCGCTTGCTTTACCTTTTTGGAGCTTGCATGATTTACAATGTTAAACACAGACCGTAGGGTGCGTCTGCTCGTCGCAACGACACCGACTGATTATAAATTTTCCGCGCCGCGCTCTTTGCGTTCGGCGCGATATACTGTTGAGAATAGAGGTACTGACCGAATGAAATACGATGCGGGTAAAATAGATGTTGCTGTCATAGGCGCGGGTCACGCGGGAATCGAAGCGGGGCTTGCTTCGGCGCGTCTCGGCTGCAGGACGGAGGTGTTCACCGTCAACCTCGATTGGGTCGGCAATATGCCGTGCAACCCGTCGATAGGCGGAACTTCAAAAGGACATCTCGTGCGCGAGATAGACGCGTTCGGCGGCGAGATGGGTCTTGCGGCGGACGCGAATACGCTTCAAATGCGTATGCTCAATCTCGGCAAAGGCCCCGCGGTTCACAGCCCGCGCGCGCAGATTGACAGACGCGCATACAGCGCATATATGAAAAGAACACTTGAAGAGCAGGAGAATCTGACGCTCAGACAGGCTGAAATAGTCGATATTTATTATGACTCCGGCGAGTGGGTGCTTACCACCAGACTTGAGGCCGTCTACCGCGCGAAGTGCGTGGTGTTCGCAACGGGCACATTTCTCGGCGGCAGAGTCTATATCGGCGACGTCTCATATGAGAGCGGTCCGGACGGGATGTTCCCTGCAACGGAGCTTTCGAAATCGCTCAAGGCTCTCGGACTCCCGCTGCGCCGCTTTAAGACGGGGACGCCCGCGCGAGTCAACCGCAGAAGCGTTGACACCGAAAAGCTCGAGCCGCAGTTCGGCGATGAGGATATAGTGCCGTTCTCGTTCACGGGCAAGTACGAGGTGAAGAACAAGAGCGAGTGCTATGTGACTTATACGGGGGAGGAGACTAAGAAAGTCATTCTCTCGAATCTCCACCGCTCGCCGCTTTTTTCGGGCAAGATAGACGGAGTAGGGCCGCGCTACTGCCCGAGCATAGAGGATAAAATAGTCCGCTTTTCAGAGAAGGAGCGGCATCAGATATTCATAGAGCCCTGCGGCGCAGAGACTCTGGAGATGTATCTTCAGGGACTTTCGTCCTCACTGCCCGAGGATGTGCAGCTGAAGTTCCTGCATACGATTCCCGGACTCGAGCACTGCGAAGTCATGCGCACCGCCTATGCGATAGAGTATGACTGCATAGACCCGCTTGCGCTCAAACGCAGCCTTGAGTTCATCGACTTCGACGGGCTCTTCGGCGCGGGTCAGTTCAACGGCTCCAGCGGCTATGAGGAGGCCGCCGCGCAGGGTCTTGTTGCGGGAATCAACGCGGCGCTTAAAGTTCAGGGCAAGCCCGCGCTCGAGCTCGACCGCGCCGGATCGTATATCGGAACGCTCATAGACGACCTCGTCACAAAGGGCTGCTCCGACCCGTACAGAATGATGACCTCGCGCTCGGAATACAGACTTTTGCTCCGCCAGGACAACGCAGACCGCCGCTTAACTCCCACGGGCTACAAGTTGGGACTTATCTCGCAGGAGCGCTACGATGCGTTTTGCCGCAAGCTTGAGCTCATAGACGAGGAGAAGCGCCGCGCGGAAAGCACGACTATCCACGCCTGCAAGGAATTAAACGACCTGCTTGTTTCACGTGAAACATCGCCCATAGACGGCGGAATAAGGCTCTCGGAGCTGCTGCGCCGTCCGCAGGCCGACTATAAGCTGCTCGCACCGTTTGACCCGACACGCCCGAATTATCCCAAAGAGGTGTTCGAGCAGGTTGAAATAGATATCAAATATGAGGGCTACATAAAGCGCCAGCAGGCGCAGGTTGACGAGATGCGCCGTTTGGAGGTCAAAAAAATCCCGCGGGATATAGACTATGCCGCGCTCGGCGGGCTGAGACTTGAGGCAGTCGAGAAGCTCTCAAAGATACGCCCCGAGAACGTCGGCCAGGCGTCGAGAATATCGGGAGTCAGCCCTGCGGACATTTCGGTGCTGCTGATTCATCTGGAGAGGGAGAACAGAAAACATGATAAATAAGGACAGGCTTAAAAATATCTGCGCCGATATCGGCGTTGACTTAGACGCGCAGGCGCTCGAAAGATTCGAGCTTTTTGCGTCGCTGCTCGTCGAAAAAAACAAGGTGCTCAATCTCACCGCCATAACCGACCCCGAGGGGATAGCCGTAAAGCACTTTGCGGACAGCCTCACTGCGCTTCGCATGATCGAGCTCAACGCGGGGGACAGGGTCATAGACGTTGGCACGGGCGGCGGCTTTCCGGGAATTCCGCTGCTGATAGCCCGTCCCGAGATAGAGCTCACCATGCTCGACTCGACCGGCAAAAAGCTCGCGTTCGTCTCGCAGAGCGTTGAAGAGCTCGGACTTTCCGCCAATGTAGTCCATGCGCGCGCCGAGGAGGCGGGTCGGGGCGAGCTGCGCGAGAGCTTCGATTTTGCGGTCTCGCGCGCGGTCGCGGCGATGAACGTGCTGTGCGAATACTGCCTGCCGTTCGTGAAGGTCGGCGGAACATTCTGCGCGATGAAGGGCGCAAAGGGCAGCGAGGAGCTCGGCTGCGCCGAAAAAGCAATTGCCGTGCTCGGCGGCGAGACAGAAAAGACAGAGTCTTTTATCCTGCCCGACGGCGGAGAGAGAGTTCTGATAAACGTAAAAAAGATATCGCATACTGCGACAAAATATCCGCGCCCTTCGGCACAGATTTCAAAAAAGCCGCTCATATAAAGAAGAAACGCTTCCGAACGGCTCGTTTTTGCCCGACCGAAAACAGTGGACAACCGCCATTCCCGGTGATATGCTTTTATCACAGAGGAACGGCGGTTCTTCTATTCTCGGAAAGGACAAGTGCCATGGACGTTAAAAAAGCCGGAGCGGTTCTGCTGATACCCGTAGACAGAATAAAAACAAATCCGAATCAGCCGCGAAAACACTTCGACTCCGCCGAGCTCGCGTCTCTCGGCGAGAGCATACGCCGCAACGGGATTTTGCAGCCGCTCTCCGTGCGCGCACAGGACGCGGACGGCAGCTATGAGCTGATAGCGGGGGAGCGGAGACTCCGAGCCGCCGCGGAATCGGGCTTTGACCGCGTGCCGTGCATTGTTATAAATGCGGATTCCACGCAGGCGGCTGTCTACTCGGTGATAGAGAATTTGCAGCGGCGCGACCTGAACTTCTTCGAGGAGGCGCTTGCCATTGAGTCGCTCGGCGAAAAATTCGGACTCGACAGGGCGCAGATATCCGAGAAGCTCGGAAAAGCTCCGTCCACCGTGTCAAACAAGCTGCGCCTTCTGCGCCTGCCGGAGGAGGTGCGCGAGAAGATAATCGCGGCCGAGCTGACGGAACGCCACGCCCGAGCCCTGCTGAGAATCGAAAATGAGGACAAGCTGCACGCCGCCGCAGACACGGTGATAAAGCGATCTCTCAACGTCGCGCAGACCGAGAGGCTCGTCAACGCGATTCTGGAGGACGAGACCGCGCAGAAGCCGCGGGTTATAAAGCTTTTTAAAGATGTCCGCATCTTCGTCAACACAATAAACCACGCGGTGGACACCATGCGCGAGGCGGGGATAAAGGCCGAGGCTCTGCGCACGGAGACGCAGGACAGCATAGAGTTCACGGTGCGAATCCCCAAGGAATTTGCCTGCCAAAGCGCAGGCTGAGCATAAAACCGACAATCTCCCATTACCATATCTTTCTCTTTCACACCCCACATCACGGCAGGGCGGCAGGTTTTTATATAAAACCTGCCGCTTTGCTGTTTCAATGTTTCACGTGAAACATCGCTGTACAATATTCCGATTGACCTTTTCAGGGCGTTGTGGTATAATTTTTGCAGTATTTTTGGCCGAAAAAGGCAAAGGAGTCTTCGTTTTGGGAAAGGTTATTGCAATAGTCAATCAGAAGGGCGGCGTCGGCAAGACGACCTCGGCGGTCAACCTCGCGGCTGCCGTCGGCGATAAGGGGTATAAGGTCCTCCTTGCGGACATTGACCCGCAGGGCAACGCGACAAGCGGACTGGGCATAAACAAGCGCGCGCTCGATCAGTCGGCTTACGATGTGATGATAAACTCCGTCCCTGCCAAAGAGGTTATCATAGAGAGCGAATACGATAACGTCTGGGTGCTGCCGTCAAACATGGCGCTCGCCGGCGCGGAGCTTGAGCTCGTTGACATGGATCGCCGCGAGAGCAGACTCAAAACGGCAATAGCTCCCGTTAAGGCGGATTTCGACTTTATATTCTTCGACTGCCCGCCCTCGCTCGGGCTTATTACCCTCAATGCCCTGTGCGCGTCGGACACCGTCATGGTGCCTATCCAGTGCGAATACTACGCGCTCGAGGGTCTGTCACAGCTTATGTCGACAGTCAGGCAGGTAAAGAGATTATATAACCCGATGATAGAGATAGAGGGCGTTCTGCTCACGATGTACGACGGCAGACTCAATCTCACTCAGCAGGTCGTGGACGAGGTCAAGCGCTTCTTCCCCAAGAAGGTCTATTCCTCTGTCATTCCGAGAAACGTCAGACTCTCCGAGGCTCCGAGCTTCGGGCAGCCGATAATGTACTATGACAGGAGCTCCAAGGGCACGAGCGCATATAACGACTTTGCCGACGAGTTCCTGAGACTCAACGGAAAGAATGCTGACTGAGCGAAAGGGGAGGACACAAATGGCAGCAAAAAAAGGCGGACTCGGCCGCGGGCTTGACGCCCTGTTTGCCGACAACTCAATTGAAGAGATATCTTCGACCGGAGCGGTCAAGCTCAAGACTATGGACATCGAGCCCAACCGCGACCAGCCGAGAAAAGTTTTCGACGAGGATGCGCTCGCCGAGCTTGCGGACAGCATAGCGAAGCACGGAGTAATTCAGCCGCTTCTTGTGCGCCCGATGCCCGACGGCAGCTATCAGCTCGTCGCCGGCGAACGCCGCTGGCGCGCCTCGCGCATGGCGGGGCTGACGGAGGTTCCCGTCGTTATAAAAGAGCTCAGCGACGACGAGGCCATGGCTCTCGCCCTGATTGAAAATCTCCAGCGCGAGGACCTCAACGCGATTGAAGAGGCGCAGGGCATAAAAGCGCTCATGGACACGCTCTCCTTAACTCAGGATGAGGCGGCGGAGCGCGTAGGCAAGTCCCGCCCCGCGATAGCGAACGCGCTGAGACTTTTAAAGCTTCCGGACAGCGTCATTGCGCTTGTCTCGGACGGCAAGCTCTCGCCCGGTCACGCCCGCGCCCTGCTCGGCTTCAGGGATGAGCAGGACATAATCGAGACGGCGGATATAGTCATCGAAAAGGGACTGACCGTCCGCGATGTTGAAAAATTAGTCAAGAAAAGAAATAAAGAGCCCAAGGCGGAGAAGCCCGCCGCCCGCCGTGCGAGCTACTACGATGAAGTAGAGCTCGCCCTGACCGACTTCCTCGGAAGAAAAGTCAAGGTCGGCACGAAGCCCGGCAAGGAGAGCGGAGTGCTCGAGATAGATTTCTTCGATAAAGAGGATCTGTCCCGCCTGGCGGACGCGCTCAAGAGCCTGGGCGACTGATAAAAAATCCCTCCGCACCGCGGGGGGATAAATTTTATCGGCATGCATAAAATTCAGTGAGGTGATCGCATGACAGAGGTTCTGATAACCGCACCGTGCAGCGACGAAGTTAAACGGCGGCTAAGGGAGTTTGAAAACAGCTGCGAATTTTCTTTTGGAGACAGAAAAAGCGATATAGGCGACGCCGAAGCGGTTATAGGCGAGCCGCGCACGGAAAAAATAAGACAGGCGAAAAGCCTGAAGTTTATTCAGATGACCTGGGCGGGCGCGGATATATACACCTGCGACGGCGCTTTTCCGCAGGGGATAAGGCTCGCGACTGCGTCCGGTGCGTTCGGCGGAGTCATTTCCGAATATGTTGTCGGCGCTGTGCTTTGCCTGTACAGGCGGTTTCCCGAATATATCGAAAATCAGCGCTTGGCGCTCTGGCGCGATGCGGGAGCGGAGCGCACTCTCGAGGGCAAGACCGCGCTCATTCTCGGCACGGGCGACATAGGCTCGAACGTCGCAAAGCGCTTATCCGCGTTTGGGACAAAAAATATCGGCGTTCGCAGAACGGGCGCTCCCGCGCAATATTTTGAAGAGATACACACCCTCTCGAACCTCGATAGCCTGCTGCCGCAAGCGGATTTGATAATAGGCTGCCTGCCGAACACGAAAGAGACGGGACATATTTTGGACGGCAAAAAATTCGCCCTGATGAAAAGTGACGCGCTGCTTATAAACGTCGGCAGAGGAAGCCTCATCGACACTCCCGCTCTCACGCGCGCACTCGAGGAGAGGCAGATAGCGGGCGCGGTATTGGACGTGCTCGAAAAAGAGCCGCTCGCGGCGGACTCCCCGCTGTGGAGTATGCCGAATGTGCTGATAACGCCGCACATATCAGGGCGCGGCTTCGGTCACGACCCGGCGACCGAGAGAAAGATATGGGACATCTGTCTCGAAAACCTGCGCCGCTACCTCTCGGGCGAGGAGATAATCAATGAAATAGATTTCGCCCGAGGCTACTGAAAGAGAACCCGCCCTGGGTTTCGGAAGAACAGAATCCTGTCCGCGGCTTTTGTTGGGCGGGATTTTTTATGTGCGGTGCGGGAAAGAGGGGGACAAATCGGAAGATACAGCGCAGCTGCAAGAGGTATACCGCAGGGTGAACTTTGTTCGGCTACAGAAAATACAGAGGCTGATGTATATTTAACCGTGTAGGGGAAATATCATCCGCTTGCGGTTTATGCGGTATTTACGGCTATTCTAAATCCGTAGAACACGAAAAATACTAATGAGGAGATTCGCAAAAGGTAAAGCAAGCGACTTGATAAATTATGAGGAACAAGCCACCAATAGCCGCGTCGCAGTGGAACAAGCTAACTGAGGACGCGAGGGGACGGCTTGCAACGCAAGCCGCACGAGCCCGCACTCGTTCAAGCTCCAGCGCGTTTGCGGGCGAATGTGCCGAGCTGCCTACTGAGTAGCACAAGCTATGTACTGCGGCGCGGCGTTCGCGGGGTCTCGGGGCGAAGCCCTGAGTTTGCTTTTCTTTTGCAGGCGTTTTCTTTTTCAAACAAAAAGAAAATGCCGAAACGCTGTAAGAGATAAAATATTTAGTTAAGGTAGGTAGCGAAGGCAGAGGGTAAAAATTTTATAGTCTAACATCGTGCCGCTGGCGCGTCAAAGGGTCGTCGAGTCGCCGACCCCTACAAAAGGACATCTAAAAATAAAAAAACAAGGGAAAATCGGCAAGTCCGGACAACAATCCGAAATCTTCGCTTCGCCGTGCCGTATACACAAAAATCCTACCCAAGGGATTTTCCTCGGGTAGGATCGCTTTTTTATGCTTATAAGCCTGCGGGCGGTATATTAAAGGTGGGTCGAAGCCTCGGTGACCTCCTGCATGGTGACCTCTTCTTTTCCGAACTGACTCTGATACTTATCCTGATAGTAGTTTTCGGCCTTGCAGTCGAAGGTGCCGTCGGGGGAAAGGGTTATTATCGTGCAGCCGCGCTGTGAGCCGCGCTTGTTGATTCCCGAGTAGGCGAGGTAGTCGACGCTGTAGCTGTAGGTCATTCGAATGCCTTTGTAGTAAATGGAGAAGTTGTTGTCATGGTCGTGACCGTAGAAGATGCCATCTGTTGAGCCGAGCTCCTGCATAGTCTTGAAAAGATTGTCCTGGCGCTGACCGCAGTAGATTATCTTCTTGCCCTCACCGGCCTTGCCGTAGACATACTTGACATCCTCGGTATCCTTAAAGCCGTTGGCCATGTATTCGTACCACGCGGTGCGCTGCTCCGGGAGCGGAATGTGGAGGAAGGCTATGGACTTGACATCCGAATCCTCGGGCATACCCAGCTCCTTGAGACGCGCGTTGTTCTGCTTGTTCATGAGATTTACGTTGTCTCTGTACCACTCTATCTGATTGTCGTGGATGTTGTCGTACTTCCACATTATTCCGAAGTAGTCGCCGTCGGTGTAGGAGTGGCTGTCGAATATGTAAATCGACTGAGTGAGCAGTCCCTTGGAGTTCTTGACGTTTATTATCTGGTTGCCGTAGCCGTCAACGTCGTCGGGTCCCTTCTGGAACAGGCAGTATTTGAATTCCGGGCTGCCGTAGAAGTCTGCGACCTTCTCGCGGGAGTAGTAGCTGTAGATCTCGGAATCGTGGTTGCCGAAGGCGACCGTCCAATATACGCCGAGTCTCTCCATGAGCGCGGCGAACTCCTTGGCGGACAAGAGATTATTGAATGTGCCTGCCTTGAAGAAAACAGGGAACGCCATGTCGCCCGTAACAACTACGAGGTCGGGCTTCTCCGCCTGGATCATCGTGGCTACCGCGTTGAGTGCCTGCGAGTCCTGCTTGAGAGAGAGCCAGCCGCCGCCGATATGTATGTCGGTCAGCTGCATGACCTTGAGGTCTCTGTCGGTGGTGAAGGTCCAGTAGCCGTTTTCGTCCTTTTCGGGCACGAGCTGATTCTCGATTACCGCGGGGTCATAGCTCTTTGCGCGCTTGATAAGCGCCTTGTTGCCGATAACCGTTATCATGACGACGGTCAGCACGAACAGCGCGAAAACGCCGAATATCGAGCCTACGACGATGCGGGCTGTTTTTTTCTTCCCGGGGTCTTTTTGCTTCTTTTCTTTCATTTTTTTCTCCTTTCATGACTCCTCAGATCTTTAATATGTGCAGGGTCACGCCTTTTTCTTTGCAGGCAGTGACGAGCGTTTGCGTTATTTTGTCCTCGTCCGAGTTTTCGGGGAATACGGGCTTTACAAATGCCTCGGTCTCCGTCCCCGTGCGGCGGTAGGTGATATATTCGACCTCAACGCCGAGCGACGAAAATATTTTCTCTGTCTCCTCGCGCTTTTCGCTCCCTACAAAGTCGAGCATGACGGCGCCGGATTTCTTGGCGAGCTTCAGCGCGGAGATAATGAGCGCTATGCTTATAACTATGCCGAACACCGCGTCTACAGCGAACTCGGCATATTGCGACACGGTGAGGCTCATTACGGTGGCGAGGGTAATGAAGAAGTCGAGGATGCTGTCCGCCGCCATGACTTTTATTATCGGCGAGCCCGTGACGCGGTAAACGCCGCGGTAGGCGAAGAACATAATGAGCTTCACTGCGACTGTTATCATCAGCAGCACGAGATAGTGCGTGAGATATGATATAGGCGTGGGATAGAACAGTCTCTCGAGCGAATTATATGCGAAATAAAGGCCGGTAAGAAGTATTATCACCGACATCACGAACGAGAAAAACTGCTCGGACTTTTTGATTATCGCGCGCGCAGCCTCGCTCGTCGAGCTCAGCAGGGCGGCAAAGCAAATAAACGCCGCAAGTCCCGACAGGCTGTCGAACATATTGTTCACGGCGTCCGAATATATGCTGATGCTGTTTGCGCTCAGACCGACATAGAGCTTAACGGAAAACAGAGCGACATTCAGAGCGAATGCCGCCGCGCAGGTTATAACTGTTATTTTATCGTTTCTTTTCATGGTTCACCCGAACAGGGAAAGCCGAGCCTTTTTTGTCCCGGGAAAATGGCAGGGCGGAGCTTCTCAAGCTTTCGCGGAATTAAACAACTCTTTTCAGAGTTCTATTGTAAAATCTGTGTAAAATATACTGCTCCATCATTCTACACGAATGTACGTCAAGAGTCAACAGAAAAATATCGTTTGGTAAAAATTTCGAATCTTTTTGCGATAAGCTCGGCCGCGGTGTCCTCAAAAAAGAAGATTCCCGTTTAAAGCCCTACTTTAGACTTATTTTTACCGCTTCGGGCGATTATATACATTGAATATACGGGCAACGTGTGGTATAATTTCATCTGCCTGAGAAAAGGAGGCCTTTTTTTATGCAGCGAATAACCAGCTTTTCCGTCGACCACGACTATATAGTTCCGGGGATGTACGTCTCGCGTATCGACGGCGACATAACGACATACGATCTTCGCACCCGCAAGCCGAACTGCGGCGACTATATGGACAACGTCACCATGCATTCTATGGAGCATATGCTCGCGACGTTCCTGCGCAACTCGGACGCGGCGGAGGATGTCATATACTTCGGCCCCATGGGCTGCCGCACGGGCTTTTATCTGCTCATGCGCTCGCAGAACCATGAGCGCGCGCTCGAAAAAGTCAAAGAGGCGCTGAGAAAAACAACAGATGCGCCGGAGATGTTCGGCGCATCGCGCAAGGAGTGCGGCAACTATAAAGAGCTGAGCATCGAGGCGGCGCACAAAGAGGCGGCTCGTTATCTTGAGCAGCTCGAGAGCCGCGAGCAGAATTTCAAATATCCGACAGAATAAGGGGAGACAGCTATGACAGGAATAATCGGAGCGAAGGAAATCGAGATAGAGGCGCTCAACGCGCAGATGGAGAACAGGCAGACAAGGACAGTCAGCGGCATCGAGTTCACGAGCGGCACGCTCTATGGACGCGAGGTAGTTACCGCTGTTTGCGGAATAGGCAAGGTGTTCGCGGCGATGTGCGCTCAGACTATGATCTTGCTCTATTCTCCCGACAGGATAATAAACACAGGCGTCGCCGGAAGCCTGAGCACGAGCCTCAATATAGGCGATATAGTAGTCAGCGATTATGTCGTTGAGCACGACATGGACACGAGTCCGCTCGGCGATCCGGTCGGCATGATATCGGGCATAAATATAGTCGATATCCCCGCCGACGGCGAGCTTGCCGATAAAATCTGCACCGCAGCCGAGGGTGTCGGCGGCATCAGATGCGTCAAGGGCAAAATTGCCTCGGGCGACTGCTTTGTAAACAGCGCAGAGAAGAAGAAATATATTTCGGAGACCTTCGGCGCCTTAGCCTGCGAAATGGAGGGCGCGGCGATAGGTCAGGTTTGCTATGTGAACAAAGTCCCGTTCTGCGTTATCCGCGCCATATCCGATGCGGCGGACGGCTCATCTTTCATGGATTATTCAAATTTTATCGCCCTTGCCGCAAAGAATTCGGCTGCGGTTCTAACGGAGTTGCTCAGAAGCGGAAATTAACAGACTTTTTTGACTTTTTTTGATTTTACTCTTGACTCAACGCCCGATTTGTGATATATTAGTCGAGCGTTGAGACGCTGGTGTAGCTCAGCTGGTAGAGCAGCTGATTTGTAATCAGCAGGTCGGGGGTTCGAATCCGTCCACCAGCTCCAGTTTTTTCCAATCTCAACGAAGTGAATACGGAAGAGTTCCCGAGTGGCCAAAGGGGGCAGACTGTAAATCTGTTGTCGTCGACTTCGGTGGTTCGAATCCACCCTCTTCCACCAGAAAAAGGCACTTGCGGTTGCAAGTGCCTTTTTCAATGCGGTTTTTTATGCGGGCGAAAGAAACAGCTTTGCCGTGAGCGGCAGAAATCGTTTTTTCTCTTCGCTTTTTATAATTAACCCCCGGAGACTTGAAAAAATCTCCGGGGGTAATTTTTTATATTAATATGCTTTACTTTTCGTATCTGTCTGCTATGCTTCTGCCCATGAGCACGCCCATGACGGACGCCATCATCAGACCTCTTGTCCAGCCGCTCGAGTCGCCGAGGCAGTGGAGTCCCTTGACGTTGGTGTCAAAGCTTTCGTCCATCTTGATGCGGTTGGAGTAGAACTTGAGCTCGGGGGAGTAGAGCAGCGTCTCCTCCGCGGCGAAGCCGGGGACAACATAGTCGACTGCCTGGATGAAGTTGATTATGTTGAGCATGGCGCGGTAGGGCATGGCGGCGGTTATGTCGCCCGCGACGGCATCGGGGAGCGTCGGTCTGACGTTCGAGCGGTCGAGCTCCTTCTGCCACGTGCGCTTGCCGTCGAGGATATCGCCGTAGCGCTGGACGAGAATGTGTCCCGCACCAAGCATATTTGTCAGCTCGCCGACCTTCTGCGCGTATTCAATGGGCTGATTGAACGGCTGATTGAAGTTGTGGGAGCAGAGTATGGCGAGGTTCGTGTTATTGCTCTTGAGCTCCTTGTAGGAGTGTCCGTTGACGACGGCGAGGTCGTTGTCGTAGTTCTCCTGGCTGACAAATCCGCCGGGATTCTGGCAGAACGTGCGAACTTTGTTCTTGAACGGCTTGGGATAGCCGATGAGCTTCGACTCGTAGAGAACGTCGTTGACCTTCTCCATGATCTCGTTTCTTATCTCGACGCGCACGCCGATATCGACTGTGCCGGGCTGATGGGAGATATCATGCTGAGCGCAGAGCTTTTCGAGCCAGTCCGCGCCGCGGCGCCCTGTCGCTATTACGGTGTGCTCCGCGAATATCTCTATGTTCTCCTCGCCCTTGCGGACATAGACGCCCTTGCAGCGGTCGCCGTCGAGGATTATATTGTCGCACTCGTAGCCGAAGAGCATATCGACGCCGTTTTCTATGAGATACTGCTCGATGGCGTAGTAGATATCCTGCGCCTTCTCCGTGCCGAGGTGGCGTATCGGGCAGTCGACAAGGCGAAGACCCGCTTTTATGGCGCGCTTTCTTATCTCCTTGACCTCCTCCTCGCGGCCGACGCCCTCAACATGGGTGTCCGCGCCGAACTCGAGGTAGATGCTGTCGGCATATTCTATTGTCTCCTGAGCGGTCTCGTAGCCTATGAGCTCGGGGAGCTGACCGCCGACCTCGGGGCTCAGCGACAGCTTGCCGTCCGAGAACGCGCCCGCGCCGGAGAAGCCCGTGGTGATATGGCAATAGGGCTTGCAGTTGACGCACTTGTTTGTTTTCGATTTGGGGCAGCGGCGCTTTTCGATCGGCTGACCCTTTTCGACCATCATTATTTTCTTGTTCGCGCCCTTGCGGATAAGCTCGATAGCCGTGAATATTCCGGCAGGGCCCGCGCCGATGATAACTACGTCGTATTTCATTGGTACACCTCGTTCTTTATTCGGGAAGAGTTATCTCTTCGTTTATTTTTTCAACGCCGTCCGTGCCTGTCTCGTGAAGAGCGGGCAGGAAGAAGAGCCCGGGGGCTCTGCCGGACGGAAACAGGTCGAGCAGCGGAACCATCACGAAAGCGCGCTCGAATATTCTCGGATGCGGCAGGGTGAGCAGAAAACTCTCGCTCTTCATGCCCTCATAGAGCAGCAGATCGAGGTCGAGCACGCGCGGCCCGTCCTTTATCGTCCTTATGCGCCCGTAAGCGCCCTCGATGCCGAGGCACGCGCCGAGCAGCATCTGCGCGGAGAGCTCCGTCTCCACAGTTACCGCGGCGTTATAAAACATCGACTGATTCTCGTAGCCCATGGGCTTTGTTTCATAGACGTGGGAGCATGCTGTTATTTTTGTCTTTGGAAGGCGGGACAGAGAGCGCACGGCGCCGTTTATGTTCTTTAATCTGTCCCCCATGTTTGAACCGATACCTATAACTGCCTGCATACAGTTTGCCATAAAATAACAAGTCCTTTCGATTGATAAATCTTGCCCGTTCTATATTTTTTTACTGTCTTTCCCTGTAAATGCTGACCGCGGCAAATGTGAAATCCGCCTTCATCGGCGCGTCCGGCTTTTTGCAGGTCACTCTTACGCCCGAAAGGGGCGGGAATTCCTCGAGCAGTGCGTCGGCAACCCGTCGCGCCGCACGCTCAATGAGCCTGTCCTTCTGTGCGGTGAACACCCTGCGCGCGCATTTTATCATCTGCGCGTAGCTGACGGTGTCGTCTATATCGTCGCTCTCTCCGGCCTTTGAAAGAGGCATATCCGCCTCAATGTCGAGAATGAAGAACTGCCCGTCCTCCTGCTCCTCGGGATTTACTCCGTGATACGCGAAGATGCGCAGTGAATCTATAATTATCTTATCCACCGTTCTCCTCCCCGCATATCTTTTTTAAGGCGTCCGCGACACGCGCCGACTGGACGGCGGAGAACACATCGTGGGCGCGGATAATATCTGCGCCGTTTAATATGCTCGCCGTGTGCAGTGCCACCGTGCCGGGGTCGCGCCTTGAGGCATCCGTCTCGCCGGAGGCCGTGCCTATGACACGCTTTCTCGACGCTGCGGACATAAGCGCGCTGCCGTTGAGCTTCAGCTTGCCGATATCCCTTATCAGGCGCAGATTGTCCTCATAGCTCTTTGCAAAGCCGATGCCCGGGTCAAAGCAGAGGCTGCCCGCGGGAATCCCGTGCGCCCGTGCGGTCTTTGCGGCTTTTATAAAAAAGTCGAGCACATCGCCGGAGACGCCGCCTTCGTAGACGGGTACGGCATCCGCACCTGCGGGGTTGTGCATTATTATCCAGCCCGCACGGTATTCGCCGACGACCCTTGCCATTTCGTCGCTCGCCTCGCCGCTGACGTCGTTGATTATTTTAGCCCCGTGCGTGAGCGCCGTGCGCGCGCACTCGGGATAGAAGGTGTCGACGCTTATCGGGACGGTTATTTTGCCCTTTAAAAGGTCGAGCACCGGAATGAGCCTCGCGTTCTCCTCCTCGACGGAGAGCCTTGTCGAGCCGGGGCGGGTCGACTGCGCGCCGACGTCTATAATATCGGCGCCGAGCGACTGCATCTCGAGCGCGTGCTCGAGAGCCTTCTGCGGCTCGTCCCATTTGCCGCCGTCCGAAAAGGAGTCGGGGGTTATGTTGAGTATTCCGCACACAAGCGTGTGGGATGAGGTGTCAAAAATAAAATTTTCCATGGTTTCGCCTTATTTTGTGAGAAGTGATATTGCCTCGGCGCGCGCCCGTGCGTCCGAGCGCATTGTGCCGCGCAGGGCGGAGGTTCTCGTCTGCGCCCCAGAAGCACGCGCCCCGCGCATCGTCATGCACAGGTGCTCGGCCTCGATAACGACGGCCACGCCGAGCGGGTCGAGCTGTTCATCGAGAAAGTCCGCTATCTGCGAGGTCAGCCGCTCCTGAAGCTGGGGACGGCGAGCAAAGCTGTCAACGACTCTCGAGAGCTTCGAGAGCCCTATGACTCTTCCGTCGCGCGGGATATATGCAATATGCGCCCTGCCGATAAACGGCAGAAGATGGTGCTCGCACATGGAATACATCGGTATGTCGCGCACAATGACCAGTTCCTCGTTTTTTTCCTCGTTGAAGAGCTTGACGTGGCGCTTGGGGTCGTCCTCAAGCCCCGAGAAAATCTCTTCGTACATTCGGGCGACGCGCTCGGGTGTCTCGACAAGACCCTCCCTGTCCGGGTCCTCGCCGACCGCCGCAAGTATCTCGCGCACAGCCGCCTCGATTCTCTTTTTGTCCATTGTTTCACCCCGGTTATACGAGAATAAATTCGATGACACGGTGGGTGTCGTCGGTGATATAGTTTATCTGCGTCGTTGAAAAGCCGCGCCTGCCCGCGTCGGCGACGCTCAGAATGCGGTAGATTTCCTCTTTCTTTATCAGCCCGTTGAGGGCGGCTCTGTAAGCCTTATCCGACGAGAACCTGATATCGAGCTTGCCGCCTGATTTGAGCCCCCCGAACAGCTTCGAGAGCGCGGATTTCGTCTGCGCGTTGTAGCTGTCAAACTGTCTGCCGAGCTTTATAAAATAGTTGAAGTCCGTTGCCGTGCAGCAGGGAGCCTCGTCAAAAAACGTGTGAGTTTTCAGAAGCTCTTCGTCGGTGATGTTGAAATAGGCATAGCGCTTGTTCTGCTCCGCGCCCTCGCCTATAGGGTCATCCCAGGTGAGGTCTAAATTATATGGCTGACCGTCGAGAAAGACGACGTTCCACATATGACCCTCGCTCTCGCCGTCGTCGCGCGTTGCGGTGCCGGTTATGACGTAGTTATCTATCCCGGCTCTGTCGAGCAGGAGCTTTGCGGCCTTTGCGTAGCCCTCGCAGGAGGCAGAGCCCTCGACGAGCACGCCGTAGGCGGAGCTCGCTATGAGCTGACCGGAGTCCGCGTAGCTGCATGAGTCGATTATTGCGTCGTGGATAAGCAGCTCCTTGTCAAAATCAGAAGGCTCTTTTTCTATTTTAGCTCCGAGCTCGTCTGCCTTCAATTTAAGCTCGGCCTTTTTCTGCTCATATTCCTCTTTCGTCATGGAATATTCGCAGCTGAAGAAGTACTTTCGCCCTCTTGCGACGAGCACGCACTCGCGCCCGAGCATCATCAGCTCCGGATTGTCGTACATCAGGGCGAGCCAGACGTTTTCAAGCTCGCCGTTATCAAGCTCGGGTATTTCAATCTCCTCGGGGAACGATTCAATGTCGCGCAAAACGGCATTGTAGGCGCGCTTCTCGTCCTCGTTTAGCTTTGCGAAGTAGTGCTTGAAGCTGCCGAAGGCGGCCGATTCTTCGGACGGGGGAACAGTATCCTCTTCTTCAAGCAGCGAACAGCCCGAGAAGATAAGTATAAGCGCGAGCAAAAGCGACGCAAGCCGCAGAAGCTTTTTTGTCAATTTGCCTACCCCCTTGTTTTAAGTCCGAACGGTTTATTTTCCGCGCCTGTCGGGAGCGGCATTCAGCTCGTCAACAGATGACACGGCGGAATAATCTATATCTCTCGCCGCCATAGCCGAGAGCGTGCTCTCGCAGCGCGAGAAATCGACGATGGATATGTCGGTGTCCAAAGAATTCACTATCTGCGAGAAGTAGTTGCGCCCGGAGGCGAGATAGGTCTTGTTGATATACTGCGAAAACAGCACGCAGAGCAGCTCGCTCTGCTTTATGGCTCCGCCGCCCGACGGGGTCAGGAAATAGCGGAAATATTTCAGCAGCGTCTCGCCCTTTATTGTCTGATTGCCGGGCATGAGCGAAAGAGAGAGCTCCTTTGTCTTGTAGCTCACGCGCTCGGGCACGGTTATCTGCGCGCCGTCAAGCACGTTTACGGCATTTTTGAATTGGCTCGCGGTCGAGACGGCATACCGCTCTGCGGTGAAGCCGCACAGCGCGTCTACCGCGCTTTTGAGTGCCTTTGTGCCGCCCTCCGAATAGTGCCCCTTGAGGGAATTCTTATTTCCGGAGACGTCAACCCGGGTGTTCGGGTCAAAGGCGCATACGCGCACCTCGCCGGAGCTTAACTCCGCGTTCACCGCGGCGACTAAGTACAAGTCGTCCCCGTCGTCCGAGACGCACGCGAGCATGAAGGTCGCGCTGCCGTCTAAGGGCACAAGAGCCTCATCCGTGCTTTCGTCGGTCGAGTCGCTCGTCTTTTCGGGCAGAAGGTCCTTTATCGAGAGATGATGCGATTTAAACATATAGGCTACGGAGATAAGCGCGAAAACGAGCAGGAAGGCGATAAAGCCCAGGAAAAAGAGGCGAAACTGCCTCGTCTTTTTCTCCTGCGTCGTGCGAAATCTCATTCCCTTTTTCTTTGACATTCGATCACCTCGGTCTTTGTGTTATCTATGCAAAATTACTGCCGAATGTGCGCCTACCGAGACGGAGCGCCCGTATGCCGCCTTGCCGAAAAGAGCGGGCGCGTTTCGCCAGCTCTCGGGGACGCGGTATTCTATCTCGCGGTCGTTTGCGTTTGCGATTATCAGCGCGCAGCCCGTGTCCGAGATACGCTCGTAGGCTATGCAGCCGAGAACCGCCGATATGCAGTTGAACTCGCCGTCGACAAATGCGGGGCAGAGCTTTCTTATCCTGCCGAGCGTTTTATAGTGCTCGAGCAGCTCTTTGTTCTCATGCCCCCACGGGAAGCAGGCGCGGTTGAACGGATCCTCGCCGCCCGAGAGTCCCGCCTCGTCGCCGTAATAGACGCAGGGAACGCCGGGGAGGGTGAACTGCAAAACGGAGGCGAGCATCAAAAGCTCAACTCCCTTTTTATATTGCTCGTCGGTCATAATGCCCCTGTCGCGCCCGTTTTCGGGGCGGGGGGCATCTCCGCGTCCGAGTCGGGTCAGGGCGCGCACGGTGTCGTGAGTGCCGATATGGTTCATCAGCGTGTCGAGCGAAGCGCGGGGATAGTGCTCGACTATATTCTCCACGCATTCGCGCAGATTTTCGGCATTCGCCGTGCGCACGAAGTCTATAACAGCGTTTGCAAACGGGTAGTTCATCACGCTGTCCAGCTCGCCGCCCTCAAGGTATCTGCGGCGGTGGCCGTAGCTTATCTTGTCGGTCGCGTCCTCCCAGACCTCGCCGTAGATGAACGCGTCTTTTTTCTCTTTTCTGACTGCGTCGTGGAAGCGGTCGAGAAATTCGTCGGGCAGCTCGTCTGCGACGTCGAGCCGCCAGCCAGATGCGCCGAGGCGGAGCCAGTGCCGCGCAACGCCGTGTCTGCCTGTCAGGAAATCCAACACGCCGGGATCGGTCTCGTTGAGCTCCGGCAGAATGTCAACGCCCCACCAGCAGGCGTAATCGTCCGGCCAGCTTCGAAAATTATACCACGAACGGTAGGGAGAATTTTTGTCGCAATATGCGCCCTTGCCGCCGTAAGTTGAAAATTTGTCAAAATATTTGCTGTCTGCGCCGGTGTGACTGAACACGCCGTCGAGCAAAATTCTTATTCCGCGCTTAGCGGCCGCTCTGCAAAGACTTCTGAAATCCTTTTCCGTGCCGAGCATCGGGTCGATTTTCATGTAGTCGCCCGTGTCGTAGCGGTGGTTCGAGCGGGCGGAGAATATCGGGTTCAAATATATGCAGGTGACGCCGAGACTCTCGAGATAGTCGAGCTTTTCCTCTATGCCTCTGAGGTCGCCGCCGAAAAAGTCGTATTTGTCTATCATGCCGTCGGAGTCGGGCTCCCAGTCGGGCTCCTCGCCCCACTCGGAGTGGTAGACTGCCGCGGGCTTGTCCTTGGGAAGGGGAGTTTTGCCGGAGCGACGGAATCTGTCCGGGAAAATCTGATACATAACTCCGCCGCGCAGCCACAGGGGAGTGTCGCTGTTTTCGCCGCAAACCGTCAGCCGCCAGCGCTCGCCCTCGCCCATTACGGCGATGCCGCCGCTTTCAAGAGATATCTCCCTCTCACCCCACGGAGTGTCATATTCAAAATGGTAGCGGACGAGGCCCTCTTTTTCGGGCGCGGCGGTTTCGAGCCGCCACCATTCCTCGTCCTCGCCCTGCATTCTCTCCCAGGAGAAAGAGATATCCTCTCTGCCGCCGCAGTCCGGCTCAAGCACAAGGCGAACCGCGCTGCACTGCTCCGAGCGGGGCAGGACTATTCTGAAGGTCATTTTCTCACCCGAGCGCACTGCCGCGCCGGGCGAGAGGTGATATTTTTTTCTTGAATTGTAGGGAATAAAATGCATTTTTATCGGCCTTTGTTTACTTTGTTAAAATATATGTGCTGTCGGCATTTGAGGCCGAGGCTTTGATTTCGATTACTTTCTTTGAGGCGGGGAAGCTGCGTTTAAAGTCCGCCTTGAGGGAGCTGAGGTCTACCGCAAAGGCGTAGGCGTTCGCGCTCCAGAGAGAGCCGTTATATATCTCGCTGCTGCCGCCTGCCGCAGCCTCGCCCTTCATCGCGCAGATAACGGGCGTGCCCGAGCACGCGGAGACGCAGGAGTTGACGAAGTTTACGAGCACGGCGTTTCTCGATACCGAGCCCTCGCCGTCAAACGTCGCTATCTTCGAGTTAAGGTCGGGGAACTGCACGCCGTCGAGCAATATCACGTCGACGCCCAGGTTCTTCACTTCCTTTACGACTTCGAGAAGATAATTACGAGCCGCCTCGGAATAGGGATTGAGCCACGGCTTGCCGCCCTTGGACGCCTCATTGTCGAGCCAAATAGTCTGTGTCTTGTTGTAGTGAACGGCCGTGGTTCGGTCAACGCGCGGCATCTGCGAATCCTTGAAGCAGTATATTCGCGCAACGACCTTTATGCCGGACTGCTGAAGCTTCTTTATGCTCTGAGCGGCATTGGTCTGAGCCTTTGACGAGGGGGTCTTGTCCTTGACCGCTGCTATCGACGAGGGATAGGAGAGGTAGCCGGACGCGTCCTTGAAGTCTATAACAACGGCATTTTGACCCGCGCTCTTGAGAGAGGCTATATAGCTGTCGAGTCCGCTTCCGCCCGCGAGCAGGGAGACATTGCCGACGCGAGCCTTCAGCTCGCCGGAGCTCTGCGGGGTTGCGGCGGGCGCGGTGGTGTCGTTTGAGCCGCCCTTGTTGCCCTTATCGCTCTTGCCGGGGGCGACGGTGGTTTCAACCTCGGAGTCGGAGATGCCCAGGAGCGTGTCGGTGACAAAAAATGCCGCAGTGAATACAGCAGCCGCGCCTAAAATACACGCGAGGACTATGCCCACTGTTCTGTTGCGCCTGCGCTCGGAGTAGCTTTTGCGGCGCTTCGAGCCGCCGGCAGCATTCTTGCTGAATTCGGTTATGCTCCTGTGAGTGCCGGGTGAAAAATACTTATCATATTTGCTGCGCTTTGCCATTTTTCATCATCCTTTGCGCCGCGTGCCGGTATGACAGACCGCCTGCGGCGTAAAATTTATTTATGAGAACAGGGAGCTTCCCGAGAAGCCGGAGAACGCGAGCGAGAGCAGGGCGACATAGATAAACGCCGCCGGGGTGCCGCGGAAGGCCTTGGGAATATCCTGATTCTGCGAGATTATGTGAAGTCCCTTGCATATGAGCGTTGCCGCAAGGATGAAAGCAAGACCCGCGCCTATGCCGGAGCCGATGCTCTCGGGAATGGTGTAGGCCGCGCTGCGGTTGAGCAGGGGCGTTGCGAGCACAAGGGTGTTGAGCGCCGCCATGCCGAGCGTACCGAGGAACTTCTCGGTAGCGCCGAGGGCGAGCTTGAGAATAAGACCCGTTATCAGGAACACAACTATGAGCACGGCGCTGTACATCGCAAAATGCAGAGCCGCGGGCAGATTGGCGTGCTGCGGGACAAGCTCGAGTGCGCGGCAGGCGAGAGCCGTAACGGTCGAGAAGAATGCTATCATCGCCGAGAACATCCAGAGCCTGCGCGGCTTCTTTGCGAGCATGAGCGCCTCGCTCGCCGCATAGCCGCCGTTAAAGACGAGGTTCTGAATGAACACGGTGTAGAGCGCGGTGGAGAGCAGATCAAAAAACCAGGTCATGTTCATTTGTCTCCCTCCTTCTTTTCGTCGGAGTTAAAATCTTCTGCCTCGTCAAAGAGGCGGTTGAACGCCGAGCCGTAGTCCTTGCCGTCGTTTTCGTCGTCGGCAAAGATATCCGCCAAATCAAAGCTGTTGTCGCCGTCGAGCGGCTCGAAGTGGGACAGGTCATCCGGTTCTTCCTCCGTGACCTCAACGGTTTCAATAACCTCGACGGTCTCTGCCGTCTCCTCGGGCTCGGTGATTTCTTCGCTTTCAACGCTCTCCTCTGCGTCGGGAGTCTCCTCCGCCTTGGCAGGAGCCGCATTTTCGGGAAGATTCTTCTTGCTGACTATAACCGAGGTTTTCTTTATCTTCATCTCGGTCTCTGCCGACTGCTCTGGGAAGCGCTTGTTTATCAGCGCCTTGAGCGCAGCGGCGAAGAATGCGATAAATATAAATCCGCCGAACGGCATGAGCACCGCCGGATATATAACGGGGATTCTGATGTTTACGCCCCATATTGTGGACGAGCCTATTATCTCGCGCAGAGCGCCGACGGGAATAATGACCGCCGCATAGCCGAGCGCGGTTGCCACGGAGTCAAAAAATGCGTGGCGCAGGTCGGTCTTGACCGCGAGCTTCTCGCAGTGCAGTGCGATTATCGAGTTCGCCGCCGTCAGGGCGAGATATATTCCCGCGCCCAGACGGATTTCCGGCACAAAGATATCAATGGCGTAGATTATACCGGAGATTATTGCCGTGCCGAGGAGCAGATATATCGCAACTCTTATCCATCTCGGCACGCGCTTGAGAGCCAAACAGGCGAAAAACTGCGTGATTATAAGCACGGGGAAGAACGCCGCCGCGAGCAAAACGGCCGTCTTGAGGGTCGTTGCGACCGCGACTATCGCGCAGAGGCCCGCAGCCTGAATGAGCACGGGGTTATGAATGAGCGTGCTGCTGAACAGCGCGTCGGAGAATGAATACTTTTTGCCTGACTTCATGCCGGCTCACCTCCCTTTAACGCTGCTTTCCGCTTTTTCTTTTCCGCGCTTTTTTTCATGGATTTTTCAATGAGTTTGTTGTAGCCTATCTTTCTCAGCGCGCTTTCGACCAGCGGCCAAAAGGCGTTTGTGAGCAGTATGCCGAAGCAGGTGCCGTCCTCAAACGTGCCGAAGTAACGCAGGATCATGCATATAAGTCCGGCGAACGCGCCGTAGATAAATCTTGTCAGCGGGGGCTTCGGGCTTGTACCGGGGTCGGTGACGAAGAAAATGCAGGAGAAGAGCAGGCTGCCGGCGCAGAGCTCCGTGAGCAGGGACACCGGTCTTGAAAACGAGCCGCGCGGGAAAATTACCGCAAGCAGGGAGCACACGGTGAGAAAGCCGAGGACGTTTATGAGCCTCTTGGGTTTTCCGACGGCGAGCAGGGCGCAGGAGCCGAGCAGCGCTACGGAACAGCAGGTGCCCAGGGCGCCTGCTACGTTGCCGGAGATTATCGACATTATGCCGACTGAGTTTACGTGCTGTATTCCGCCCGCGCTCAGCTGAGCGGCGAGGGAGGAGCCCGCCTCAAAGACGTCGAACGACGCGGAGTCAATGGCGGGATATTTGAAAACCTCGTCCGGGAAGCAGACCGTCAAAAACGCGATTCCCGCCGCGGCGGGCACGAACGGAGCCTTACGCGCGGTGCCGAACGGTATCTTTGCAACGAGAACTGCAAAGACGGCGCCCGAGGCTATCAGCCAGACGGGAGCCGTGGCGGGCAGAAGCATGGCTACGGCAAGCCCCGTAAATACCGCGTGCATATCGGACAGGAGACTCAGATTCCTTTTCATCATCAGCAGAGCGACGGCCTCAACGGCTACCGCGCTGACTACTCCCGTAAGTATCGCCCTGAACGCGAACGCGCCATAGTAATACCAGGCGACTATCGCGGGAGCGGCGAGCATGAGCAGATAGCTCATGTAGGGACTTTTAGGCGTTTTTATGCGTTTGAATTTTGCCATAAAATCAACCTTTCTTTTTGCCTTTTTTTCAGCTGGCAAAAATTTTGCATTGCACGCCGAGGGGGCGCGTAATATTATATAAGGCAGAGACTTTCTGATTTATAAGGAGGGGAAGCGCTTGAAGATACTTGCGCCGGCGGAAAACAGGATAACCATCGAGCTCTCGGCGCGCGACATGGACGCGCTCAACATTACATACGAGCAGATGGACTACTCGAATATCGAGACGCGCCGCGTGGTCTGGACTCTGCTCGACCGAGCGGGTCACGAATTAAAACGCGACATCGACCCGAGCGGGCGGATGATAATTGAGGCCGTGCCTGCGGGCAGGGGCGGGTGCATTTTGAAGTTCACCCTCTGCGCCGACGGCTCGCGTGCGGTCCGCACCCCGTCGATAAAGAAGGGGGAAAATACCGCCGTATACGAGTTTTGTTCGCTCGACGCCGTCATGGACGCGGCGCACGCGCTCGGCGGACGCTGCGAAAGCGGCGGGCTCTACGAGTCGGAGGGCAGATACCGCCTGCTTATGGGCGAAAGCCCGACCGACGCGCCCGAGCATATATTAAGCGAGTTCGGCACGCCGATAGACTCGCCCTTCTCGGCATCGTATACCCGCGAGCACTGGAGGTGCATATCGGAGAGCGACGCGTTGAAAAGGCTTTTCGGCGGCTGATTATTTGCAGCCTGCGGCAATGGATTTCATCTGAGCTATCGCCTGAGCGGGGTCGTCCGCTCCGAACACGGCGCTTCCCGCGACAAAGACAGTGGCGCCGCGGCGCGCGGGCTCCTCAATGGTCTTTGCGGATATGCCGCCGTCGACCTGAATCTCAATATCGAGCGAGCGCCTCTCGCACTCCTCGCGCAGGGCGGTTATCTTGGGCATCATATCCGCCATGAACTTCTGACCGCCGAAGCCGGGCTCAACGGTCATAATGAGCACCATGTCGAGCTTGTCGAGATAGGGGAAAACGCTCTCGACGGGAGTGCCGGGCTTGACGGAGAGAGCCGCCTTGCAGCCCGACGAGCGGATGAGGTCAACAGTCTCGTCGACGGGGGAATCCGACTCAATATGGAACGTGATAACGTCCGCGCCCGCCTTTGCAAAGTCGGGAATATATTTGAGAGGGTCGCTTATCATCAGGTGAACGTCAAAGACGAGAGAGCTCTTGTCGCGTATGCTTTTTATAATCGGCGCGCCGAAGGTTATATTGGGCACGAAATGCCCGTCCATAACGTCTAAATGAAGCCAGTCGGCGCCTGCTTTTTCTATCATTGCGGCCTGTTCGCCCATGCGGGAGAAGTCGCCTGCGAGCATTGAAGGAGCTATTTTTATCATCGTTTTTCAGTCCTTTCTTATTTTCGTACATACCTCATATCATTATACCAATTAAATCCCGTTTAGTCAATCGCACAGGGCGTCTTTACAAACAGTTAAAAATATGGTATTATTTAGAGGAGAAAATAACTTTGGGATGTGTGCAGAACTTCCCGAACAAGGAGAAAATGAAAATGAATGTTTACGATTTTGACAACACGATCTACGACGGCGAAAGCTTTTTTGATCTGTTTGTATTTCTTTTCAAGAAAGACCCTTCGCTCGTCAAGTACATTCCCGACGTTTTCAGCGGACTCTACAAATACACAAAGGGCACGATAAACGCCGAGGAAGCGCTTGAGCAGTATTCCGATGTCGTCACCGAGTACTACAAGGGCATAGAGGATTTCGATGCGCTCGTGACCGAGTTCTGGGATACGAATATCCACAAGATAAAGCCCTTCTATTTCCGCCAGAGGCAGGATGATGACGTGATAATCTCCGCGAGCCCCGAGATACTGCTCGACGAGGTCATGCACAGACTCAACATCAAGAACTACATCTGCTCGCGCACCGACGGCAACGCGCACATAGTCGACCTCTGCTTCCGCGCGAAAAAGGTTGACCGCTTCAAGGAGATGTATCCCGACACGACAATCGACAATTTCTATACCGATTCCGTCAACGACACCCCGATGATGGAGATTTCCGAGCACGCGTTCCTCGTCTCCGGAAACAAGATAAAGCAGGTAAAGTAAAACAGAACAGAAAACGAAGCCTCCGTGTGACAGCATACGGAGGCCTTTTTTGTTTGGCGGGATGAACGGGAGTTGCGGCGCAGCTGCAATTATGGGGGAGGCGAGGCAGGGGGTTATTGCACGGATTAGCCCACATAGCATAGACTGTTTTCTCAATGTCTCTGTAGGGTGCGGCAACTCGACGCACCGCTGCCGCCGCAGGCGGCACAGCATGATGCCGGTAAATTTTACCCACTACCTTCGCTACCTACCTTAGCAAAACATTTTATCTTCTACAGCGTTTCGGCATTTTCTTTTTATTTGAAAAAGAAAACGCCTGCAAAAGAAA
>ENA-OZAA01000345-OZAA01000345.1-human-gut-metagenome-genome-assembly--contig:-NODE-345-length-27714-cov-7.295781_pt1 | contig 27714 bp, 26 predicted proteins | sample MGYA00244204_ERZ653492 | MGnify/ENA primary metagenome ERZ653492 (study PRJEB26926, sample SAMN06164980) | human gut metagenome | biome: ENVO:00009003; feature: ENVO:2100002; material: ENVO:00002003... | reverse complement strand
CCTGAGATGTCTCGTGGGCTCGGAGATGTGTATAAGAGACAGGGGCAGGACTGCGTGGCCGATGACGAGCTGTGCCGCCTGGTGGTGCTGAACACGGCATCCCTGCAGCTGCTGCCCACCACGGTGGCAGGCGTCCGGGCCGCCTGCGGGTGCCGGACGCCCTTCGACATCCTGCCGGCGGTGTGGCTGTCGTCGGCCATCTCCGTGACGGCGGGACTGCTGACGGCCCGGCTGCTGAGCCGGGTATGGAGGAGCTGACATGGACCCCACGGCATTCGTGACCCCATGCCTTCTGGCAGGGGCAGCCCTGTACGCCCTGCGGCAGCGGGTGGACGTGTTCAGCGCCCTGACCCAGGGAGCCGGAGAGGGCCTGTCGGTGGTGATCAGAATCCTTCCGGCTTTGGCAGCCCTGCTGACGGCGGTGTATATGCTGCGGGCCTCCGGAGCCATGGACGCTCTGGCGGCAGTGCTGTCACCGGTGCTGGGTGCGTTGGGCATCCCGCCGGAGACGGCGGCCCTGCTGCTGGTGCGGCCGGTCAGCGGGTCCGGAGCCCTGGCCGTGGGCAGCCAGCTGATGGAGCAGTACGGCCCGGATTCCGCCGTGGGCCGCACGGCGGCGGTGATGCTGGGCTGCTCGGAGACCACGTTTTACACCGTGGCGGTGTATTTCGGCGCGGCAGGCATCCGCCGCACCCGCTATACCATTCCCGCCGCCCTAATGGCGGACCTGGCAGCCTTCATTGCTGCCGCCTGGGCCGTGCGGCTGTGCTTCGGCGGAGAATAACCCGGTCCCGCTGTTGCCAAACGGCAAAAAGTGTGATATAACAGGGTTGGGCCGAAAGGCCCGCTGCTTTAGAGGATACTATATAAGGAGGAAGCTCTGTTATGAAGAAGATCATCGCCACCACCAATGCTCCCGCCGCCATCGGCCCCTATTCCCAGGCCATCGACTGCGGCAGCTTCCTGGTCACCAGCGGCCAGGTGCCCTTCGACCCCAAGACCGGCGAATTCGTTCCCGGCGGCATCCAGGAGCAGACCCGCCAGGTGTTCCGCAACATCAAGGCCATTGTGGAGGCTGCCGGCCTGACCATGGACAATGTGGTCAAGACCACCGTGTTCCTGCAGCACATGAGCGACTTCGCCGCCATGAACGCGGTGTATGCCGAGTTCTTCACCGAGGGCCAGTACCCCGCCCGCAGCGCCGTGGAAGTGGGCGCTCTGCCCCGGGGCGCGCTGGTGGAGATCGAGACCATCTGCGTCAAGTAAAGAACGTCCAGCAAAAGCAGGGAGGCCCGGCGGGCCTCCCTGCTTTTGCTGTCACACGGTTTTCTCAAAATAGAAGAAGGTCTCGTCCTCCCCTGCCGGACGCATGCAGGAGGAGAGCATTTTATACGATGCGGTGTTCTCCTTATAGCATTTGGCCTTTACCTTGGCCAGGGTCAGGCCGAACAGGGCCCACTCCGCCGCCGCGGTGAAGGCCTCGGTGCCGTAGCCGTGACCGGCGTAGGCCCGGTCGATGCGGCAGCCCAGCTCCGCGCCGCCCCGCCAGTCGAACCGGTACAGCACCGCCTCGCCGATAAGGTGTCCGTCCAGCCGGACGGCGAAATTCACCGCCTGACGGGCGGCAAAGTCGTGCCGGGCCACGGACAGGAAGTAATCCTCCGTCAGCTCCCCCTTCAGATCCTGGCGGAAGTCGTACCCCCACCAGCGGTTGCGGTCGTCGTCCAGGCAAAGGGCATTGTACGCCGCCTCGTCCCGGTCCTCCAGCGGCGTCAGGGTCAGGCGCGGCGTGGTGAGGGTGGGGATCTCCCGCAGACGGTCGGCCTCGCAGCGGACCTCGAACCGCAGCTTCCCCGCCAGGCGCACCGGCAGGTATTGCAGCTTGGACGTCCGCAGGCCCTGGTCCCCGGCGTCGTCCTCCCGGTTGATGTAGGTGCAGTCGCCGCCGAAGTGGGCGGCAAAGGCCTGGACCAGGGTGGGATATGCCCCCTGGTGGGAATACAGGGCCTTTTCCACATGGATGATCAGGGTGTCGCCGCACTTTTCCGCCAGGCTCATGGCTACCAGCCGACCCTCCGACAGCAGGCCGCCGCCCAGCAGCCAGCCCTCCGGCAGCAGCCGGGCCAGGGCCTTGGCATAGGCCAGCTCCCGCTTGGCGTTGAAGCTGGTTTTCTGGAACTCCTGCTCATAGTCCCCCCAGAAGTCCTCGATGAGGGGCAGGTCCTCCCCGGTAAGGACCACGAACCGGGCATTGGGGTACTCCTTGCGGAACTTGTTGATGTGGTTGCGCTGGCCGCTGTATTTCCGCCCGGCAAAGGCGGCCATATCCTCCGCCCGGTACAGGTAATCCTTCCAGTTGCGCTCGTTGGTCAGCCGGAACCGGGGCCAGCGCAGCAGCAGCTCCGGGGCCTTCTCCTCCGGCACCACGGAGATCACCGGCGGCGTTCCCGTCTCGGTGCAGTATTCCTCAATGGCCGTCAGGGCGGCATCCACGTCGCCGCCGGGGCCCGGCACCGGAAAGTCGAATACCCACTCGCCGTCCACCCGGTTGCGGACAATGAGGCATCCCGCCTCCTGGGCGAAGGAGGGCCGCAGGTACAGGCTCCACATGAGCTTTGTTCCGGTGGAATATTCACACAGGCGATAGTCGCACCCGTCGTAGTAGCGGCGCAGCAGGGCATGGTGTTCAATGGTCAGGGGGGTAAATGAAAGCATATGGGTTCTCCTATTTGATCTGATCGATGATTTCACGCGCCTCGGTGATGAAGCGGCGGGCAGCAGGGCGCAGGTCCTTCCGGTCCCGCACCAGAATGCCCAGCTGGCGGTAGGCCGGCGGGTCCAGGGGCACCGCCTGCACATCGTCCCGGCGGCCCTTCAGAACCAGCTCCGACAGAACGCTGACGCCCAGGCCGTGCTCTACCATGGAGATGATGACGCTGTCGGACACCTGGGTGGTGCGGATCACCGGCGTGACGTTGGAGCGGTTCAGCGCACGCAGAATGTCCAGGTGAAAGCCCAGAGACGGCATCAGGAACTCCTGTCCGGCAAAATCCTCCACATTGAAGCGGTCACGGCCCCGCAGGTCGTATTCCGGCGGCAGAATGGCCAGCAGCGGGTCCTCCGCCAGGGGGACCCAATCCATGGTCATGCCGTCCTGGAGACTGGCGAAGCCCACGTCCGTCTTGTCCTCCCGGACCCAGCGGTACACCTCCTCCACGCTGCCCATCTGGATGTCCACCGTCAGGTCCGGGTGGACCCGGCGGAACTGCTGGATCACCTCCGGCAGCCAGTGCATGGCAATGCTGGAATAGGAGGCCACCCGGATGGTGTCCTCCTTATGGGAATTGATCAGGGCGATCTCCCGGTCCAGGGACTGGGAGGCCGCCAGAACCTCCCGGACCAGGGGATAGATGCGCTCCCCCGCCGGGGTCAGCCGCACCCCACCCCGGCCCCGCAGCAGCACCGGAAATCCGATGTCCCGCTCCAGGCTGTTCATCATGTGGGTCATACCGGACTGGGTATAGCCCAGGGCCTCCGCCGCCCGGGTGAAGCTGCCATACTGCACGGCCGCCGCCAGAGCCTCCAGTTTTTTCGTATCCATGCCATCCTCCAGCTATGAAACTATTTCATACTGCTATTATACAACGTACTTTTTCCCCGGGCAAGAGAGGGATTCTATGTATTTTGCCCAATTTTTAAGGAGATATTCCGTGCATTATGCAAAAATAGGATGATTCCATGACATTCTTTAATGTTAAAATGAGATTTTGTCGCTTTACAAATTTTTTCTCATGGTGTATCTTGTCCACAGTAATTCCTACGACATGAATTGCTTTTCCTTTCTATCCTCAAACAAAGAGAGCCGCACAGACGTGCGGCTCTCTTTGTCATGCTGTCCAAAAAAGACCTCCGGCCTGGCCCGTGACCTCCACGGTGCCCCGGACATGGTGGATGCCGCCGTCGGACAGGTCAAACACATACCCTTTATCAAATTTAATTCAAACGCTGGGAGAAAGGAAGTTTGAGATTTTTTGAGATTACCCAACGGATATGGAAGCGTCAAGAAAATGCCCGGAAAGCGAAGAAGGCCCTATGCAGTGAGGAAAACGGTAGGGTGGCACGTCAATCCTGAAACAGGGAAAACCGTTCAGGAACAAATCACCATCGGCTATGCGGCAACCAGAACAGAGGGGCTGCAAATACTGGCAGAGTACAACAACAATCCCTTTGCATCAAGGCATTTTGCGTCAAACCGCAAGATATTGTGGTCTATCATTTCAGAATTTTGTCCCCTCGGATTTTGGTATGTCAATGTTTTGTAACAAAAGCCGAAAGAAAACCCAGGAAAACCGAAGTTTTCCTGGGAAAAGGATAACTTTTTTATCGCTTGCTGAACTGAGGTGCGCGACGGGCGGCTTTGAGGCCGTACTGGGCTGAAAAAATCCCAATTTCTCTTGATATTCCAACACTTTTGAGGATGTCGCAACTGGACTTAGCCCGTACATTAACAGAAAGTATCGTTAAAAACGGGTACTTTCAAGACATTGCAACAGGCCGTAATGCTGCATTGATAACAGGAAGAAGTTCCTCGGGTTTATTATACTTGATTTTTGCATAAATGTCCATCGTTGTTTTGCTGGTTTTATGGCCGGCGAGATATTGTACGGTTTTGGGGTCTACGCCCATGTATAAAAGGTTCGTAATGTAAGTGTGTCGGAGTTGGTGCGGGGTCACATGGAAGTCCAGACTATACACATGGTTCGGGGAGCCTTTCCGATGGCTTCCGAGAACGGGGCAGGTCGTATAACGGATGTGTTCCCCATTCACATACTTGTAGCTGATTTTCTCTCCTGCGGTGTGGTTCTTAACATGGTACCAAACTCCCACAAATTCGCCCTCAGAAAGGGGGCCACCCTTACGATTTGAAATCACAAAGGCAGATTTGGAAGATCGTTTTGCCTCTCGCAGGCACTCTACCAAACACTTTGGAATGGGAATATCCCTTCTGGATGCCGGAGTTTTTAATACGGTAGAGATCTCCGGCTCTTTCCGGTGGCTTCCCCGCCATGCCCGTCGGACAGAAATATATGGGGTCGGCGTGTCCAGGAACACACAGTCCCATTGCAGAGCAAGACTCTCCTCACGCCGTAGACCTGCGTACAGGCCGAGCATGACAAACACATACGGGGGAAGGCCCTTGACTGTATCTACCAGCGTCTTTACCTGCTCATCCGTTAAAGCGTCCAATGATTTGCCCGGAACACCGCCCTTGGCGCTGATCTTAGCAGCAGGATTGTAGTCGATGACCTCGCTGCGCTCTGCCGAGTAAAAGACGCTTTTAATAAGCATATTGACGGTATCAAAAGTGTGCTTTGCTCTTTTGGACACAGGAACAAGCGCCAGCTTGATGTCGTCGGCCGTCACATCGGAAAGATACAGGTTCCCAAGCGGCTCGACAATATACTTATACATCTCCCTGCGATAATTCCGCAGCGTATCTTGTGTTACCGTGGCTGAACGCATGAGCAGCCATCTTTCACAATAATCTTCTACGGTAGGGTTTTGCTTCCGAAAAAGAATGTCCTGTACCTGCTGCCGTGCGTCCTGTTCCTTTTTGTATAGCTCCTCACAGGTGGAAGCGTAAATGGGAACCCGTTTGCCATCGGCGTCAGTGATCCTGGTACGGAAATAGGTGACACCGTTGATCTCGGCGGTGCCGTATGACGGTATGTTTTGCTTTTTCTTTGCCATATTGATCTTCCTTTCTTGGCGTTATGTATTGGCGATGGCATACCCGTTTTACCAGAAATCAGCGTTGGGCGCAAAGGTGCAAACCGGCATGAAAATAGTGCGAGGAATTTCTTCCTCGCACTTAGCGCATATATCTTAATTTATGAAGCGTCCCATTCAGCAAAAGCACTGGTCATCGCCTTTACGACATCATCCGGCCGATTGTATTTTACCTTGGCATAGATGTCCATAGTGATCCGACTGTTTTCATGACCCGCCAGATATTGCACCGTCTTAGGATCGACGGAGGCGTGGATCAAGTTGGTGATGTAGGTATGGCGCAGCAAATGCGGTGTTACATCAAAGTCCAGGCTATACACCACATGGCCGTTGTTCCGTGCCTTTTCTCCAAGCTCCGGGTAAAGCATATATTTCACATATTTCCCGTCCACCAGCTTGCGGGCAATCCTCGGCTTTGCCGTCCGGGTCACGACATACTGCCAGAGCCGCTTAAACTGCGTATAGCTGAGCGGTCCGCCGTCCCGATTCGCCACAACATAATCCGAGGTCGAATTTCTTTTTGCTTCTCTCAGACAAGCCGCCAGATGATCCGGCAGGGGGATATTTCTCTTTGCGGCAGCGGTTTTCAGCTCGGTTGAAATAACAGGCCGGTTGTGCTCCGTGTGCCACGCTCTGCGTACAGCCAAATACGGCGCTTCACTGTCCAAGTAGACCGAATCCCATTGCAGTCCGAGAATTTCTTCCCGCCGCAAACCGGCGTATAGCCCCAGCATGATAAATATATAGGGTGGCAATCCACGGACCGCATCCAACAGCCGCTGTACTTGCTTGTCTGTCAAAGGCTGTTTTTCCGCCTGTGGTACGCCGCCTCCCTTTGGGGACAGGTACACCGTGGGATTCTTTTTGATGATCCGGCTTTCCTCTGCTGCCCGGAAAATGCACTTATAAATTACGATGACCGACTTATATACCGAGGCGGATTTTTGGGAAACCGGCACAAGGGCAAGCTGAATATCATCCAGAGTCACTTCTGCGATCTTCTTATCTCCAAGGTATGGGATGATGTTTCGACGTACCTTAGACTTATAATCTGTCAGCGTCGTTGTGCGTACATGGGCGGACTGCATCACCAGCCACTTTTCGCAGTAGTCCGCCACCGTAGGTGATTTTCTCCGCTGCCGGTCATCATCCATCTGTGACAGCGTGTCCAGCTCCTTGTCATAAAGCTCCTCCCGTGTTTTGGCATAGAGGGTGCGCTGTTTTCCCTCACTATCCGTTATGGTCGTCCGATAGTAGGTGTGTCCATTGATCTCGACCGTGCCGTACTTCGGAATCCTGCTTCGTTTTCCTGCCATTATCTCACCTCCAAGTATTACGCATTGCTGCGTTGCTTTTGTTTTATCAGATGGGCGGCAATTCTTCAAATGTGCGAATTATCCTTTCGCACATTGCGGTAGGTCGTTTTCTTCTCCATAGGCTTTGCTCTGTGCGTACATTTGGCAACATATTCCTGGAGACTGGCGCTGGTAAAGAAAACGCAGCCATTGGGAACATACTGCACATAGGCGATGAGACCGTTGTTCCTTGCCGCATCCAGAGTTGTGATGCTGATTCCCAGCAGTTCGGCGGCTTCCTTCCGGGTAAACAATTTTTCCATTGCGGTTCACATTCCTTTCGCTGTATTCTGGCGGATGGCAAGGCTGACGCACAGCGCTCTGGTCACATCCTGCATTTTTTCTTCGGGAAGTTTTCCGATATAGTATCCGATGCGGCGCTTATCCAGGGTGCGCAGCTGCTCCAGCATGACCACCGAGGGATATTTCATTCTGCCGATCATGCCGATGTAGCTGTGTGTGGGTATCTTTGATTTTGTATGGATGCGGCTGGTGATTGGTGCAACGATGACCGTCCTTGCAAAATGGTTCCCAACATTGTTTTGAAGAATCAGCACGGGACGTGTTCCCATTTGCTCCGATCCGACAACGGGGTCGAGGTCTGCGTAGTAGATCTCGCCCCGTAAATATGTGCGGCTCATGTAAAACCTCCTTCTTTGCCGTTTGCTGCGGCTATGTAAAAAGTCCGATTGGGTTCTCCAACCGGACTTTGCTGCTATCGCTCTTTTTGTGCGTTCCGGAACTTCTGTGTCGCCTCTCTGGCTCGGCCTGTGACAGTCTGCCAGATTTCCTCCATATAGCTTGTCTCCCGGTCCTCCCATGCCGCAAACACATCTGCAAGGGGACTGGGGGATTTCAGCAACGCCCGCACCTGTGTGTTCGGCAGGCTGTTGTATTCCAGAGACATCAGAATATCTTCCCGCACGGTATATTCATAGGTGTGATTCAGGATTTCTTCCGGTGGTTGGGTAAGCAGCCACGCCCGGTAAGTCTCCTGTTCGGAAAACATCTTTTCATATAAGGCCGTGTTCAGTTCTTCGTTGGTCAAGGTGGTTCACCTCCGGTTTCACAAATGATGCCGTATTCGCTCCGGCTAAGTAAAGGCCGGGAGAAAGTAGCATTTCTCCCAGCCGGTTATACATCATTGCTGCAGGTCATTTGTCCTCGACGCCCCACCTGCACAGGAAATCATCAAGCGGCCGATGGCTGTCGGCTCCACGGGAATTGCACCCCTCCGAGGATCTCTCCGAGCTGCCCCCACTTGTTACGACGGACCACGGCAGAAACCGCTTCAACGCTCGACTTTATGGCCGGACAGGAGTATCGCCCCCACAGGCGGTCATGGCCACACACGGAGCCGCCGTGTGCTGATAGCCGCTTTTCTCGCTCGCTACCGGAAGAAGCAAAACACAGACAGAAAATTAATAAGAGGTGCGGTCTGGTTATTTCATCCGGCAGGTCGTGGCGCAGCTGCTAAGGTAGCTTTTGCTCATCGCATCGCCTATGGGAATGTACTTGATGAATGGGTATGGGGTTGTCAAGGTACACTTGACCACTCGCCGCACAAGCGGAGAGAAGGTAGAGAGTTTCTGTCTCTCTACCTTCTTCCTCACTCAAAGCCCATTTTACAAGGCACGATTTGAAAAATTTTTATCTGCCATGGGATACAGGCAGGAATTCTGTGCAAACCGCAGCGTTCATATTGATTTTATTATTAGAATATGTATAATAGTAATTGATTATTATACCTAACTGCTGTCCAATCTAAAAAGTGTCTGTGCAGCAGAAAATCTACCTGCAGAAGGGAGACACAGTATGAGCTTGTTTGAAGAACCGCATCTGGAACCGCAGCCGGAACCGGAAAAGCCAAAGAAGAAAAACTGCTGTCCATTGGAATCGGTGCTGCACTGATCGTTGCGGTGCTGGTCACGTCTGTGGTGGCCTTTTCGTTTGGTCAGAGCGGTAAGCCTGCTGATAATGTCACTGAACCTCCGCAGCAGGAGGAAATTCAGACACCTTCTGATACGGATACTCCATCAGATGAATCCACGGATACGGAGAAACCGGAGGATACGACGCCGTCTGACAGTGCGCAGGAAACGCCTTCTACAAGCGGAAAGCAGGAGATTGACCCCTCAACGGGGAAGGATAAATACCAAACCGACCCGGTACCGGATGGAAAGCCCGCACCTGCGGAGCCGGAAGATGCCGAAGTCGATACATCGACGAAATATACCTGCACGATCTCCATTACCTGCAAAACGATCCTTGACAACATGGACAAGGTGAAAGAATCCAAAAAGGAAATCGTTCCTTCCGATGGCATCATTCTTGACACGACCACGGTAACATTCTCCGAGGGCGAAAGCGTCTTCGACGTACTGCAGCGCACCTGCCGGGAGCGGGGCATACACATGGAATCAAGTTGGACGCCTATTTACAACAGTGCCTATGTCGAAGGAATTGCGAATCTGTATGAGTTCGATGTTGGCAGCCAGTCCGGCTGGATGTATAAGGTCAATGGCTGGTTCCCCAACTACGGCTGCTCCCGCTATGCGCTGCAGCAGGGGGATGAGATTTGCTGGATGTATACCTGTGTAGGTTTGGGCGAAGATATTGGCGGCGGTTATGCTGCCGGTGGCTAATTAGCAATCAAATTTAGGTGCACGAAAAGGGGCTGTCTCTAAGTGAGATAGCCCCTTGCTATAGTGTTTTCTACTGCAACTGGATTGAAGTGCAGTTGGAAAGAATAGAATTGTTTTAGCAGTGCAGTATAATATAGCTAATCTATCGGACGGCTGCATGAACACACAAGCAGTCCCAAGCACATAATCTGAGCTTGGGACTGCTAGATTTAACTTTAGTATTGTCCTAAGTTTTTTTGCGAAACTGAAAGGTATAACCAGTCCGTTTGTAAAAACGGAAAAATGTCAAGGCACAAAATGCGAGCGAAATTATGAAAAAGTTGGTGACCCATGCGTATATATGTCCGTCTTTTATGACTTGGAAATAAACCGAAGATGTAAAAAAGCAGGTAAGAAATAATGCACATAGGAAGAAAAACCAATATGCTGCAATGTAGTAGATTCGTTCTACTAAATCTTGCTTCAAACACACTGAAATATCAGGAAGTTGACCGTCAGCCAAGCTACTTTTTGCGATCCCGTTATAGTTAGAGACTAGTTTGGAATAATGCTCATTCATATGCATATGCATTTCAAGCGCCGCAAGATTTGTGCGTCCTCCAATGTATGCAAATACGGTGCATGCAGCCCAAGGAATGATATTAGGAATGCAAAGTAAGGCTTTGCAAGCATCGGTTATTTTAACTGCACGCCCAAGTTCAATTGCACAATTACTGTTAATAGTTTGGCCAATGTTTACAAGCAGAGCCAATAAAGCAGTGTTGAATGCCATAACAAAGCCTAGCGCAACCTGCATAGAGGTAAGTACTTGACTCGCTTGGTTAGATAATTCAGACAGTACCTCCACCGAAAAGTTATGCTTTTGAACCCGCTTTTTGTGATGAAAAGTCATACGATATTCCTCTCCTTTGTATAGAAAGTAGTCATGGTGTACTTTAACTTGGGATGGAACTGAGATTAACTTATTTCGATGGCCGATATATTCCCTCCTTTATATCTCCAACTTATTTTCGCCCCAATTATATCCAAGAAGGATCAATATATCAACTGTGAGAAAATCTGAAATCTATCCTGAATAATACAGATATGAGCATAATATTGATATAAAATTAAAAAGATTCTATATAATGCATTACTGAAAACGGATATTAAATTATATCTGGCGCAATTTTAGCGGTAATACACTCTGCATTAAGTGCTGTGCTATGTGTTTGTGAGGAAGAGGTAATACTTTGGCGAATTGTCTTATGACAGCAGATGTACACAAATTCAAGTTTCAAATTGATAATAAGAAGGGCGGCAGAAGATTTCTGCCGCCCCATAGACAGGTTACTCACTCATGAAGTATTTCAATTTCTGGATTGCGGATCGTACCGAATCCCGGACGGCCTGATACCGGCACCCTTCCGCTGCTGCGATCTGCTCATAGGTAAGCCCGTGGAAATAGTAGAGCGCCAATCTCCGCTGCTGCGTTTGTGTCAGTTGTGAGATTCCCTTATGTAATTCCTCGTAGAGGAGCACCCGGCCAATTTCTTCCTCCAGAGATTCTTTCGGGTAGGCCGCCCGATGCTCTATCTCGGCTTCGGTCAGGTCAATGTGCTCATAGTGCCGGTCTACCTCGTTCAGAAAGCGTTTATCCTCCAGTTCAAATTGGTCAAACAGTTCATAGAGCGCTTGCTCTATTTCAAGCCGCTGCGGCCGCTTCTGGCCGTCCGTAAACTCCAGAATGTACTTCGGATGGCCGTTATCGGAGCCGGTTGTGTAAATCGTGTAGGGGTTGTCTTTCGCCTTTGCACGGCGTGGATGCGTGCCTTTGTTTTTCGGATGGTTTCCATCCATCGTATTTTCCTCCGTTTCAATATGAATTTTGGGTTTCATATTGAGGGAGGAGGGCCACGGCACCTATTGGCCGCACATTTTCTGCTTGCTATGGGACGAAAGGCAGAAAAATCAGAAGATTTTCTGCCTTTGCCGCAGTCTGCATGGAGCGGCACAGGCGGAAGGATTCTCCTGCGCCGGAAGGTGTGAATGAGCACGCCTTTTCTAAACCGGTTGGGAAACCACCTCAGAGTTTCTTCCGCAAAAGCAAAAACCGGCTCTGCCATGCCAAAGGCATAGCAGAGCCGGTTCAAAGCGTAAGTGCAGAAACCACACCATTCGGGCAGTTTGCGCTACATTCCAATATGGATTTCTATGATGGGTCTTAGGGATAGTTCACGTTCTTCATTTGCATAGGCATTTCCTAAAATCCAGCACGTTGTTTGAAATTGCGCCGGGACGCATGAGTGCGCCCCGGCGCAAAGGTCCTAAATGGGATTACCGGACTTTCTTTTTCTTCTGAGCCAGCAGAAGGATCGCAGCGCCGGAAATCAGCACAGAACCAAACCACAGCATGACCGGCTGATTATCCCCGGTCGCAGGCGTCACGGGGGTCGTCGGGTCGGTGGGCTGGACAGGCTGGTCGGGCTGCTCGTTTGCCTTGATCGTCACATCGCTCATATCATAGAGCCGGGTCTGGCTGTTGATGAAGCGATAGTAGGCCGCCAAAGCGTAGTAGCCCTGCTCGGTGGCCATGCCGTCACGGTCGCCGCTGGCGATGTGGCGGAAGCCGCCGCCGTCCACATAGTAGCTGGCCAGCGCATCCAGAATCGTCAGACCGTTCTTGATGAAGCGGCTGTCCTTGGCCGGGTCGATGCCCAGAGCAGTCAGCGCCACGATGACCTGAGCGCAGGATTCGCTGTTCTCGGTGCCCCAGCTGCCGAAGCCGCCGGTAGCCAGCTGCAGCTCAGACAGCACATCCAGCGCCTTGTCCACAGCGGCCTTCACAGCCTCGTTCTCCTTGTAGTAGGGAGCCAGAGACTGAATGGCCATTGCGGTCATGTCGGGGTCTGCGTCATTACCGCTGAGGTTCCAGCCGCCGCCCGGAAGCTGTGCGTCCAGAATTGCCTGGATCAGCTTCTCACGGGTCACATCGCCGGAGGTCGGATAGTTGTGGCTGTCCAGAGCGATGAGCGCCCAGATGGGGCCGTTGATGCCCTGGGTCTGGATGTAGTCCATGCTGTCCAGACCCCTCAGGAGGTTGTGGCCGCCAACGTTGGTCACATCCTTGCCGATAGCGGTCAGGGCCAGAATGATACGGGAGTTGTCCGTGGACTTCGCACGATGCAGCCGCTCGTTCTCGTCGGCGTGCTTCTGCACATACTCCACGACCTTCTCGTAGTAGCCGTCGGGGACCGTGCGGCCGGAGCGGGCCAGATCAATGACCATCCACTCGCCGCCGATGGAACCCACATCCGGCGTACCAAGGCCGGAAATGTAGTCGCCGGTGGTGGTGTAGATGTTGTCGAGCTTCTTGCCCTGCTCGGCGGCCAGACGGGCGTATTCCGCCTCGGCTTCCACCAGGACGTTGTAGTTCGTGACCAGAGCCTTTTCGGCGTCGGTCAGCTTGTCATAAGCAGAACGTGCGGCGCTGATGGCACCGGCCTTGCTGAGGTCCACCGTGCCGATGGCGTCGATCATGGCGATGACCTCCTCGGCGGTCTTGGTGCGGTTCTGCTCGGCCTCGTATTCCTTCAGGTAATCATCTGTGTAGTGGAACACGATCACGTCGCCCTCGTTGAGGTACTGCTGTGCAACGCCCAGGTTGGGGTGTACGCCGTTGAGGGTGTACATCCAGCCGGAGAGATTGCCGTTGGTAAACTCAGCCAGTTCCGTGCCGTCCTTGGGGGTGATGGCCTGAATGTAGTTGCCGCTTTCGTTCTTGATGTCGAACTTATCGCCAACGACGGCCAGGATCACATCCAGCACGGTGGCGTTGTTGCTGACCGTGACCTTCGTGGTGTCGATCCAGGTTTCCAGGTTGTTGTCAGCCAGCGTGTGCTTGTCGCCGCTGTCGCCGTGGGCGGAGTCGCCCAGCAGAGCGAAGGACACGGTAATATCCTTGCCCGCAGGCAGCAGCACGGTGACGGTGATGGTCACCTTGGCAGCGCCGTAGGCCAGCGTCACGGTCTGCTCACCACGCTGGTTGGTGTCAAAGCCGGTGATCTCAATATCTTTGGTGTCCACAACCGTATCAGCCTTGTTCATCGTCCAATGCGCTGTGCAGACCATTCCACTGAGGTCAAGGGCTTCTCCAATCGTATACGTTGTCTTGTAATCACCGGAAATGTCCAGCTTATAGCAGATAGGCGTTGTTGCATCTTCAACTTCCATCGTCAAGTTGCTGGCATCTTTGCCCAAAGGATCATCTGTACGATTATGATTCTCTTTCGTCACGCCATAAATATCAGGGAGCGACTTCGATGTATCGAAGTATGTCGCACCGCTCGCTGTTTCGTGCGTTTCACAACTGGTATCTACATAATCAACAGCTCCGATTCCTTGTTCAGCCCCGCAGCCCTTCAGGTAAGCGTTTCCAGCAATGTTGTCAAACTTATTCAGGCTGCGATAGTATCCGATGATGCCGCCCACATTCTTTGCGCCGCTGACCTTGCCGGAAAATGTATTTCCGGTAATAGAGTAGCTATTCCACGCTTGATTGACCTTCATGTCGCCGCCGGTAATTCCGCCGACGTTCTCGTTGCCATTGATAGAACCGGAAGCCACGCACGCCTCAATGGTTGTCTTAATGCCGTTCGGTGCTGCTGCACCGGTATACATTGTACCTGCAATACCACCGGCAAATTTGCCGCTGGCGATTACCGTGCCGTCAAAGCTGCATTTGCTGACTGTGCACTGTCCCATAGCATTGTCACGGGAACCAATGATGCCACCTACATAATCCACACCTTTGACAGTGGCATGGCTGACACAATTTTCGATGATGCCCTGGAATCGACCGGCAAATGCGCCAATCTCGCTTTGAGTGCCGTCATAACCGACAACGACATCTTTTTCAATGGTACAGTTACGGATGGTCGTAATAAAAGCGGCACTCGCCCCGGCAAAGCCGTTAACATCCATATCTACTTCTGCACCGATTAAGCCAGATTTCAGCGTCTTGGTGCCGGATTTAAGCGTCACATTTTCGATGATGATCGCAAAAGTGTCTTCACTTGTAAAGCCGACACCGTGAAGACCATCTACCAGACCGTAGCCGTTGATCTCTTCACCGTAGATGTTCAGATCCTTGACCGTGGCGTTCTTAACATAAGCCAGCAACGGTTTGCCACCTTTGGGGACAGTCAGGAGTTTGCCGTTGCCGAGGATCGTGCCGGAGAAAGCACGGAGGTTATCCTTCTCATCGGGATTCCGAGGATCAAATTTGTTAGTTCCATCTACCGTGCATCCGATGGGAGTCCAGCCGTTCGGCAATGTAATATCGGAAACAAATTTAAAAAATACTCCATCAAAGGAAAGACCGGAATTGACAGAATCCCGTATGTATTCAATATCCGAAACAGTAGCAATCTCATAGGGGCTGTCAGCCGACCCATCACCGTTCATATCGGTTTTCCAAGGATTAACTGTGACCTGCGCACACTCCGTTGTTGCGGTCGGGCTTGTTTTTCCATCAAAGACCTTATATACGACGCAATAATACCATGTCGTGCCGACTGTATTAGTAGGAACTATAAGACTGCTTTTTGTCTCTCCCTGAAGCAACTGCCCGTTACTATTGTCGTTGACCGTATTACTATACCACTGATAGTGGAACTGTACGCCTAAGGCGGCATCTTTCAGCTCTACTTTCAGAGGAGTTGCTTCTTTTCCAAAATCACAGGTAATAATTTTGGGGGCTATGCTAACTTTGGGCGCATCCAAAGCTTCTGCACTTATTTTGATATTGTATCTATAAGATGTCGAATAAGAGAAGCCGTCTACAATGTTGGTAACCTTGCAAGTATAAAAAACTGCTCCGGCCACAGCGTCGGTATTCACAAGGCAGGTTGCCTCGGTGCTTACTACAGCTTTTGTAGACAAAAGAGTCCATTCATATACAGTGTCCGCACTTATACTTTCAGCATCAATATACTCGCTTGAATCCAAATAAAAGTCTTTGGTTCCTTGCGCTACTGTAAGTTTGATACCGGCAGCCGAGGGCTTTGTTCCACCTACAAACGTGGGGAAATAATCCTTTTCTATACACTTTACGTTGAGAGTGTATTCTCTCGCTTCGACTCCCTCAACTTTGCTGCTGATACGAATATTGAGGGATTCATCACCACTGAATGTCTTGGTAACCGAAGAGCCTGCTCCATCTATGGCAGTTGTATCCACGTTTTGAATTCCACCGCCAGCCGTGATTTTCACGGAACTATTTGCCACAACAGTCGTGGTGTATGTCCCATCAGCCAGTAACTGCATAGGACGGGTGTTCTTTGCTCCTGCAGTTTCTGTAACAGATAGTTTAGTCACATCGCAAAAAGGAACTACAGTGTACTCAACCGATTCTCCATCGTAGGATAACTCGATAGTTTTTGTCCATTTGAGGTTATTAGCCGATATGTACCGGAAGAAACTATATTGTTCTCGGTAACTTCCATTGATGCTTACTGTTCCAGCATTGGATTCCTTTAGTGTAAGAGTTTCCTTTTCGTTTCCGTCTATATCAAACTCGCTATACGCAACAGAAAATTGTTCAGTACTATCTGATTTAATAGTGAAATCAAGAATAGCGGTCTTAGACATTAACGATACAGGAATATAGATCGTATTTTTACCATTGTCTTTAATGCTTGCTAATTTAACGCTTTGTGAACTGGTTGCAATATAGAATTCAAAGTTGCCTATGCTTTTGTTTTCTGAATCAGTTTCAGAATCATTTTGAACTGGATCTAAGCCGTTGCTTCCATCGGAAACTTCCTCTACGTTGTCAACGCTTTGCTCTGCTGTTTCGACGGAGGGTATCTCCTTGAGCTCAGAGTCCGTTGCGGCAAATGCCTGAGTGGGCAGCACACCTATCATTAGCACAAAAGCCAATGCGCAGGCAATAATCTTGCGCCCATTTCGTTTCTTCATTGGTACCTCCTTTACGCATTTAGACTTTCTCCTGTGTTCATGGAGATAATCTAATGACTTGTTGATAGAACTCTTTGACCAAACGCAAATAAATGCTATTCAAAATGCGGAGGGGCGGGCTATCCCGCCCCTCCGCATGAGAAATTTTTAGGTCAATTCACATCGTACAGAGTATAAGCGCTGAAGTCAAATACAATTACCATTCCATCAGTCAGGGAATAGTTGGTGCCATACAGGCTGAGGGCCTGAATGCTGTCACCCTGAGTGCAGGCGATGTTCCAACCAAAGCCACGGTAAACATTGTAGGTAGTTCCGGCAATGGTCTCCTGCGTAGTCGGCTGATAGGTGGGCTGCACGGGTGCTACGGTATGGATATAGCCACCATTCGGAGTGTTAATGGTATCCCAGCCGCCAGCGATATCCGTATAGCCATTCAGCATGAGCGCAACAATAATTGCATCCAGTACATTGGGGTTCGGATTTTCTTCGGTGTAGGAATCAGGAGCGCTGTACAGGCTGCGATCCATGAGTGCAGCGATGGTGTCGCTGTCCAAAACCATAGGCGTGAATTCTTCGTCGAACGGCAGCTGAGTCATCCAGTCGGAAGCATCAGGCTCCCCGTCCTTGATGTACGCTTGCTGACGAGGGGCCCCATTGGCAAAGCCTCCTTCGTCAAACAAGCCCTCTGTGATGTACACGGTCACCGTGGCGGGCTCATTCGTGTCCGTGGTGGCAGCTGCGGCCGGGACGACCAGCACAACGACCATCATGACAGCCATGATCAGGGACAAAAGTCTTTTCTTCATGTTGATTTCCTCCTTAGAGAATTTTTATTATAAACTCGCTGCCGCTTTGGCAACGTGCTTACCCAAATATGTTTGCCGTTCAGAGAGCGGCTTCTGTCGGCTCGGCTTCGCAAGGCTCGTCCGCCTGTTTGGCCGACGCCCGTGCGGCATTGATGCGTTGGCGCTCCACATTCTTCTTTTCCCGGTCCGCCCGTTTTGCGTCCCGCTCCACCCGGTACAGTTCGATTTGGCGCTTCTTTTCCTGCTGATACCGGCCATTGGACCGGTTATGCGGGTGGCTGTACGCAGGATTCAGGTGCGCCGACCGCAGAGCGTCCGACCAACTGCCGAACCGCTCGGCAATGTAGCTTCCGCCGACGATCTCGCATGGGGCAGGGGACCGTCCCCAATGTTCGGCACAGCGCCGTAGGTAACAGGCCAGTTCCGCCAGCGTGTCCCCGGCATGACGCTCCGCAAAGGCCCGGTCCTGCTCATCCAGAGCCGCCCGTGTCCGCTTTGCGATATGCTGTTCATGCCAGTTCCTGCCGTCAAAATTCTGAGCGCCAGCGACCTTACCCATAGGGGCACACCTCCTCCGTGTTCGTAAATGGTAAAAATAATACGCCGATAAACCCATAATGGGTCATCAGCGTACACTCCTGCCATATAGCACCACGGAGAGAGCGCCCGCTGCCCGGAATCCTAAACTACACAATTCTACTGACTTGCGCCACGAGGATTTTCCTCTGCGTCTATGATCTACCTTCTCACGATTTCTCGCAATGACGGGCTTTCGCCCCAGCGGTTTCCCGCCTCGATCATATCCTTGCGCTTACAGTGCCGACCGCATGGGGCATTACACCCCTTTCCTTTTAGGCAATCACCTGGCCGTTTCCGGCTCGGATGACCGCCGTGCAGCATCATCGGATTCAATTATTTTATTTTCGAGAATCAACTTAGGCTTGATGGGGAATGATAGAATAGGAATTCCGGAAATGGGGTTTCGTAAATTTACCCCATTTGCGATACCTAAAGCTATCTAACCATCTATATTATATCGGCACTCACCGCAAAAGTCAATGACCGTATTGCCGGAATTTAGCAAAATCTCATGCAAATTACAAATACGCATGATAGTTATACTCGGTTTTAGCGCATTTGTGCCGAACTGTATCGGTCAAAACGGGAAATGCAAGTAAAATACGCCGTCAAAAACATCGTCAAGGAGGAGCCTATATGCCGAAGCGAGGAGAGAACATTTATAAGCGAAAAGATGGCCGGTGGGAGGGGCGGTATATCCGGGGACGGTCGCCCTCCGGCCGGGCCGAGTATGGCTATGTTTATGCCGGAAGCTATCGGGAATGCCGTGCGAAACGGCAGAAGTGCTTGGACGCCTGTCGAGAAGCGCCGGTAGCAACTTCCTTGCTCACACTAAATCAGGCTGCGGAGCGGTTTCTTGCGGACAAGCAGGATGGCTTGAAACGGTCCACCCTTGCCAGGTACACCTATGTACTGGAACACTATATTCAACCCGTTTTGGGGGCCGTTCTTCTCAGCCAACTGACGGCGAACCAAATTTCCGAATTTCTTCGCCGGTTACAGAAGAACGGTCTTTCCGGGAAAAGTGCCAGAGACGTAGGGGTGTTATTGAAGTCCATCCTGAGATACAGCGCCAAAAAGCTGGACTGCCCCAGTCCGGGGATGACTGTGGAGCTGCCAGCGTATCGACGAAAGCAGATCGACATCTTCTATCCGGACGAGATTCGGCGGTTGGCACAGATGATCATGGACGAACCGACGACAACCGGTATCGGCATTTTGCTGACGCTGAACACCGGCTTGCGTCTTGGGGAGCTGTGCGCACTGCAATATAAGGATATTGACCTGCGGAACGGGGTGGTCCACGTCCGCAAAACCGTACAGCGCATCCGCAGCGGGGACCGCACCAGTCTGATGGTGTTGCCGCCCAAAAGTGACAGTGCCCGGCGTACTATCCCGCTGCCGGGGGACATGGCCGCCCTTCTGCAAAAGCTGGTCCAGTCCCGTCCCAACGGAGAAAACTATCTCTTGACTGGGAAAAATGTGCCGATGGAGCCACGGACAATGCAATACCAGTACCGGGCTTTGCTGAAAGCAGCAGGCATCCCATACCGAAATTTTCACACGCTGCGGCACACATACGCCTCCCGCTGCGTGGAGCGTGGGATAGATGTAAAGAGCCTGAGCGAGATGCTGGGTCATGCGGATGTCCGCACCACACTTCAAGTCTATGTCCATTCGTCCCTGGAGCACAAAATGCGGGTGATCCAAAGCATTTGCTTCCTTGCTCCGGCGCTGGCCGCAGAATTTGCGCCGTCACCGTCTCCGTCAGTTTTTCCGGAAACGCCCCAATACCAACAGCTTTTGGCAGCGCTATCGCAAATGGGGTAAATTTACGAAATCTACGGACGCTTTCCTTTTCCGTGAGTTTACTACAAATTCATTATACTATTTAGCGCATTATCGTCAATTCATTTGTTGCGTTGCTTTTCAGAAAAATGGTGCCACCCGATGGGGTGACACCATTTTCTTCGTTACGGGCACAGAACACCATATCCCAGAATCTCATAATGTCCAACAGGATAACGGTTCACCCGGCAGAGGTTTCCGGAATTGCCCTCTACGGTGTAGATGATTCCGTCCCCCACCTTCTGGACAATGCCTACATGGTCCGCCTCTCCGTCTTGGGGGCCGGAGCCGCCCTTGTTGTCCCAGTCGAAGAAGATAACCATGCCGGGAGCAGGCTCGGTGGAACCGTACAGCCATTGCCCACGCTCCTGAAACCACTGCACGCCGTTTCCGCAACCGGCAAATTTCGGGCAGACACCCGTGTCGATATAGCCGCATTCGTTTGCACACCAGCTGACAAAACAGGCACACCACTCCACACGGCTACCGAATCCGTACCAAGACCAATACGGTTCGCCGCCTATATTTCCGACCTGCGACAGCGCTACCGTAACGATGGCATCGTCCCCGGAATAGATGCCGTAGAGAACGGATGACCACAATTTGCGGTTTTCCTCGGCAAGCAGTTCGGAAAGCTGCTGCCGCTGGTCGGCGGTGAAATTGAATTGCTCAGCCATTTCCTCGGCGGTTTTGTGGCTGACCGTGATATAGAGATAGGTGCGTGTGACCGTCGTGACGGTTTCCACGATGTTCCCGTGGCCGTCGTCGGTTTCGGTGATGACCTCCTCGGTTTTGCTCTCGGTGCTGGAAGATATTTCGTTCATCTGCCAGAAAATATCCTTGAGGATGGCCTTCTTGGCATCGTCCACCGTGGCGACCTCCTGCGGATTGTCGGGGTCAGTGGTAGCTTTCACCGCATACACCGCCAGCACCTCCGGCCAGACCGCACGGGAGCCAGACATTTCCAGTTCGTCGTAGGGGTTATCTGCCCTTGCGGTGTCGATTTGTGACTGATAATCGGTGTTGATCTCCTGCACGGCCTGCTGCATGGTTTGCCCCGTGCCGCTGTCCTCGCCGGAGAAGAAAATACCGAAGCAGGAACTGGCGATCAGCCCAACCACGCAGAGAACGAGGATAATTGCCACCGCTGCCCATCCGCCCGCAGCGATAGCGGCAATGACAGCCTTTGTCCCGGCGATAGCCGCTTTTGCGGCAGAGAGTGCCGCCTTGGCAGTGTTCCGAACCGTCTGGGCAGCGGCCCTTGCCGCAGCCTTGACCGTCTGAACCGCCTTTGGCGTCGTCTTTGCGGCAGCTTTGACCGTCTGCGCCGCTCCGGAACCGACAGGTGGCTTTACGACGATGCGGCCGGTCCGCTGTATGGGGCGAGCACCTGTCCGCACTGTTTTTGCGGGCTTGGGCGCATGGGGAGCCTGCACCGCTTTCTTCGGCTTGTTTTCCCTCAGTACGTCCCTGCATTTTTGCATTTGCGCCCTTGCCTTGTCCGCATTTCGCCGTGCATCAGAAAAACCACGGCGGCCCCGCTTCCGGAATTGGACGCCCAACTCGGAGCCTGTCCCTTGCGCCGTGCGCTCCAGCTGCTGAGCGCCGTACTCCTGCGAAGAAGTCTCCGCAGGAGTAGCGCTGCGCTCGGCAGCATTCTTTGTGCGGACAGCGGCAGACTTCAGGCGCTCAGCGGCAACCGCCGCACGGTCAATGGTCTTAACGGTTCCCTTGACGGCCTTTCTTGTTTTCAGGTCTGCCATTGCGCCCCCTTACCGAATCGGTTCAGCGGGAGCAGGGAAATCCTCCCCGTACTTTTTCTCCGCTTGCAGATCCCGCAGCGCTTCTTTGACGGATTGGCGGGAATCCGGTGTTTTCCGCTCGGCGGTCAGCCGGTCCACCAGCTGGGCCGTCCGGGCAGCAATACTTGAAAGGCTGTCACACATTCGTCCCATAAAGGTCTGCGCCTTGCCAAGCAGACCTTTATTTTGTTCATACTCGGCATCTTCTGGTTCTGGCCTTCCGAGCAGCGTGCGGCCCGCCCGCTGTATATGGGTTCCGGCCTCCTGCAATTCCGCTTGAATGTCGCCCAGGCGCTCGGCTGTTTTTTGGGCACTTGCCGCCTGCCGCTCCAACATATCTTGCAGCAGGGCCAACGTGCTGGGAATCTTCATAGCAAAGACTGCACGGCGCAGGGCCGCCTTGCCATTTGCCTTAAAAGTGTCCATCGCATTTCTCGCCATACAAAGGCAGTTATCCTTGACCGTCCTAATGGCTGTTACTGCCTGCCGCAGCTGTTTTTCTGCACCGGAAATCAGTTTCTCGCACCGAACCTTCAGGGAACTGTCCCGGATGGTGCTGATCTCCCGGTGCATCTGCATCAGTTCCTCATTCATAGTGGATAACTGACCTTCCATCTCGTCGATATAGGCGGCAAGGCATTTTACCTCGTCCTGCTCTTTGTGAAGGCCGTTCTGTTCCAATACCGAAAGCAGTTCTGTGATTTCCGGGTGCTGCATCAGTTTCAACTCGCTCATTTCGTCTTACCTCCCACAATAATGCTCTCGTCCGGTTTGGTGGTCATCAGGCGGTACAGCTCTGTGTCCTTCGGAAACTGATTCTTGAAGGGCACCAGTGCGCCGCCGTAGCGCAGCAGGCCGCAGCCTGCCAGTGCGTTGGTGATATAGCTGGTCTGCTCCGGGGAGATGTTCAGAAGCGCCGCCAGCTTCTCCCGGTCACTGGGTGCCTGATTCAGCAGAATCAGCATTTCGGAGTTGGAGAGCATGGTGCTGGCCTGGACGCTGTCCAGCAGATACTCCACATTCTGCGTAATGGCAGTGGGATAGGCCCCACGTTTGCGGAAGCGCCGCCATGCGGAGTCAAAGAAATCTGCGCTGTACGGATTCTGAAAGACCACATGGAACTCATCTATAAAAAGATGCGTCCGCTTGCCCTTGCGCCAGTTCTCCGTCACACGGTTCAGCATGGCGTCCGTGATGATCAGCAGCCCCATTGTTTTCAGCTGCCGCCCCAGGTCCATAATGTCATAGATAACGATGCGGTTTTGGGTGTCCACGTTCGTCTCATGGGCAAAGGCATCCAGACTGCCGGTGGTGAACAGCTCCAGCGCCAACGCCAGATCACGGGCTTCCTCCTCCGGCTGCTCCAGCAGCTTCTCCCGCAGAACACACAGCGTCGGGACCGGGCCGCCCCGCTTATAGGCCGCATACACGGCGTCCACGCAACGGTCAATGATGCTCTTTTGCAGAGGGCCGATGCCGCCCCGGTCCAGCTGCTCAAAGAGGGACAGAATAAACTCGGATTTGTCCACCACGGGATTGCCGCCGTCGCCGTAGCCCTCCACCATGTCCATAGCGTTGATATGGTCGGGACTTCCCGCCGCAATGTGGATGACCTCGCCGCCCAGCGCCTGCCCCAGCGCATAATACTCCCGCTCCGGGTCACAGACGAGAATATCGTCCTGCGTGGCCAGCGCAAGAAACGTGATCAGCTCCTTTGCGGAAAAGGACTTGCCGCTGCCGGGGACGCCGGTAATAATGGTGGATTGGTTCAGCAGATTGGCCCGGTTGCACAGCAGCAGATTACCGGAGATGGCATTCTCCCCGTAATAGATACCGCCCGGCTCCATGATCTCCTGTACCCGGAAGGGCATCAGCGCTGCCAGAGATTCCGAGGTGAAGGTACGCAGAATATCCAGCTTCTGCACACCGATGGGCAGCGCCGTATTCAGTCCATCCATCTGCTGGAAGCGGAGCGTCGCCATCTGGCACATTCGCCCGGTGGCGGCGTTCATAATATAATCGGTGTCAGCATCCAGCTGCTCTTTGCTGTCCGCTGTATGCACCAGCGTCAGCATCCCCAGCATCATCCGCTGGTCACGGATGGTCAGGTCATCCAGAAATTCCTTCATCTCCGCTCGCTGCTTCTCCATGTCATAGGGAACCGTCCCAGAGAAATTGTTGTTGGCCTGCTGCTTCCGCAGGAAATCCACAATGTTCCGCTCCACGCCCAGCAGACGGCTCTCACTGTCCCGGATGGCCCTGTCCATAGGGATCGGCACCACATCAATGGAGAGGATCATGGGCCGGTCAATGCCGGACAGCTCCGAGAGAATATCGTCCCGCAGATAGGCGGCGTAGTCCTTCAAAAACAGCACCCGGCCATAGCGGTCGCCCATACGGAAGTGGTCCCGGTCAAATTCAAAGCTGTCCGGGCAGATATAGTCCTGAAAGCTGTGGCCCAGCTTCATGGACAGCGCCGGGTCAAAGTGGAAGTCTGCCTCCTCACCGTGGCGATAAAAGCCATGCAGGGCCCGCAGCCGGTCCATCATGTCCAGTTCTGTGCAGCGGGAGCCAAGCCGGGAGAGCGCCAGCGTAAACTCCGCTCCTGCACGGACAAAATAGCTTTCGGCATCCTTATAGCTTTTGCGTGTGACCGTCACGGTGATATACAGGTCCCGAATCATCCCGCTTGCATGAGATGCTTTTTCCAGCAGCATGGCGTTGTATTCCCTGCGGTAGTGGTCGTGTCCGTCGTTTGCGTAGGGAATCATGATATAGTCCTCGAAATCACGGCGGTTGAGCTTCCGGGTGACAACGCTGAACTTTGTGGACGCATTGCTGTCACAGAGATTTAGAAGGCCGCTGTATCCCAGCAGCATGGATTTCTGATTCTCCTCACCAGCCAGCGCATAATTGATGTCGGAAAACTGCCATGTGCGGCTGTAGCGGTTCGGCCCCACGAGGAAGATACCACTTTTCCAGGCCGTGCGGATGGGGATCACCTCCTGCACGCTGCGGGGAATACGGAACTGCTCCGGATCCCTGTGAAGCAGCTCTTTCAATTTTTTCAGCATTTCTTGCTGCACCTCCTTTTTGCTCCATGTGCCGTTGTAAACTTCGGGGCAAATGCACCAAAGTTTACGGCGGAGTGCTTCTTTTCCTGTCTGCGCTGTTCCTGCATAGCTTCCCAATACAAATTGGTCGGCCGGAAGGTCAGCCGCTTGGGGACAAGAAATTCCGACCGCAGCCATGCAGCGAAAAACTTTTCCGCCGTCATGCCGTGGTATTTCACAAATCCCATAGCGGCAAAGGGCGCTGCGCCGAGGATGCACAGCCAGCTGACCGTTTCCGTCCCCAGCGCATCCCGCAGGCCCAGATAGATGCCCACTGCCACCCCGCAGGCCAGCAGCGAAAAAATGAGCTGCCGCAGCGACAGCCCGAAGAAGATATTCTCCTTGTAGTCCCGTATCTCCCGGTTGATTTTGATCTCCATAGCCGTTATCCTCTCTCCGGTGCATTTTTCATTGGCCGCTTGGGCTGGATGGCCGTGGGGCTTTCGCCGCTCTCCGGGCGAAGAAAGTCCATCCGTGCGGCGGCGTGAATGGCATTGTCGTTGAGCTGGCGCTGCCATGCGCCCACGGACGGTGCCCACTTGAATCCGTTGCATTTCAGCTTGCTCCGCTGCTCCTCCGAGGGCTTTTCGTCAAAATACAGCCGCAGACGGTTGTCCTCCTTGTCTGCTTCGGCACAGCCGCCCGGAAAGTCCCAGCCCACATATTCTGTGCTTTGCGTCCGGGATACCTCCTCGATGCGCTGCCGGAGCCGACGAATCTCCGCCGTATTGCCGCTGAGGACGTAGGACGGATACGGCTGCTTTTCCCACGAATATCCTTCCTGCACACGCCTGTCCAACTTGGCGGCATCCTCATCCGAAAGGCCGGGGCAGCCCAGCGACGTGGCGTGCTTGCGGAAATAGGCGTTGATCTCCTTCATGCGGGCGTGCATGGCGGTCAGCTTGTCGAGCTTGGCCTGCAGCTTCTCCACTGCCTGGGGATCGTCACTGCGAATCACATGGTTCTGCATCATTGTCGTTTCTCCTTTTTAAATTCAAATTAAAGTCCCATCATCTCTCGTACTACACGGTCTGCCATTTTCACCGTCCCGACCAGCACCAGAAGATTGAAAATCAGTTCTCCTACATACGTCCACACCTGTGTAACTGCCGCCGCATTGGGATCAACGGCGGGCGGGCTGGATGCAAACAGGGAGAAGATGATGCAGGCCAGCACGATAATGGCTCCCTCCAGACACACGGCGGCGTAGGATTTCAAAAAGCTCCTGCCGATCTGCTGGCTGGGTTCCCCAGCAAAGGTCGAAAGGGGGATCGGGGCGATGGCCGTGTAGATATACAGGCGGAAAAAGCGGCCATATACCGTGAGGACCATGACAAAAGACAAAATCGTGATAAAAAGACCGCCAATCAGCGCCACCGCCCAGAGGGGGATGCTCTCCCAAAAGCCGCAGCTTTCAATGGCGCTCACGATCTCAGCGGGAAGCACCGTCTCCTGCGCTGCACCCATCCCGGCCGCCGACATGATGGAGGAAATGACCCCCTGCACAATGGTGAACAGGGCCATCATCAGTTCCAGTCCGTAGGTCACGGCGGCTTTGGCCAGCGCAAAGCGGATAAAGAGCTTCACCGCCGCCTCCGGGCGCTTGATCTCTGCGAAGGAGCCGCAGGTTTTCACGACGCCCACCACAAAAAACAGCACCAGCAGCGCAAGGCCAATGGCCTGCATCGTGTCGTGGATGAGCAGGACCACGTTCCAGATGGTGCCGCCCTTGAATGTTTCCGGCGATTGCGTGATGAGCTGCCAGATCTCCGCCAGCTTTTCGTTCCAAGTCGCAAGGGCGTTCTCCAGATTCTGAACGACCCAGTTGTCACTCATATTGCGTTCTCCTTTCCCGGCAGCAAGAGACAGGCTTTGCGCCTGCCTCTTGCTGTCATTTTTATCGGGTGCGGTCTGCCGGGGACTTGCGAACGATCCCGTACACGTCGTCCACAAAGAACTTCCCGACAAATGGATTGAAAATCGCATGGCATCTCACGCCGTTGTATTCCGCCAGATAGTCGTTGTCGCCCAGGCGCTTGATGATCCTCGCTTCCCCCAGGACGTGCTTTTCGCCCTGTTTGAGAGAATGGATATAGCACTCGCATTTTCCCATGATGCTCCTCCTTTCCCTCAGCCCGTGATAAGCGCCAGAATCTCTTTGGCGAACGTCACGATCACGCCACCGGCCAGCGTGAGAAAGCCGTTGCTGCGCTGGGACGGGTCGTGACTCTGGAAGGACAGACCGATCTGGACAATGCCCCAGCCAAGAAGGATCAGCCCCACCGCACGGATCACGCCGAAAATAAAGTCGGACAGGTTGTTGATGACCGTCAGCGGGTCGCCTGCGGCAGAAGCCGTCACAGGCATACAGCACACGCAGAGGACAGCGGCGGAATAGACCGCCAGAAATACCCGGCTCTTTTTCCCCATCGGCAGGGGCCGGGTTTGCAGACATTTTCTTTTATCAGGATGCTTCATCATAATTTCCCTCCATAATAATCGCTTCCAGTTCTTCACTGGACAGTAGTTCAAACTTTTGTTCGGATAGATCGGCCGCAGGAATTTCCTCGTCGGGACCCCACTGCCAGTCATCCACACGGATGGACGCAACGGCCTGCTCCGTTCCGCCGTGGACATAGGGCAGCCCGCCGCCGTCCGGGGTGCGGGACACCAGCGGGTGGGTCAGGATGTCGAATTTGTCATCGCAGACCGGCAATTCCCCACGGATGAACAGCAGCGCCTTGCGGTTATCCAGCATCCGCACCTCTGTCTCTTATACACATCTCCGAGCCCACGAGACATCTCAGGATCTCGTA
>ENA-OZAA01000337-OZAA01000337.1-human-gut-metagenome-genome-assembly--contig:-NODE-337-length-28115-cov-10.076515_pt1 | contig 28115 bp, 30 predicted proteins | sample MGYA00244204_ERZ653492 | MGnify/ENA primary metagenome ERZ653492 (study PRJEB26926, sample SAMN06164980) | human gut metagenome | biome: ENVO:00009003; feature: ENVO:2100002; material: ENVO:00002003... | reverse complement strand
GCATGAGCGAGGTTGACACACAGACCGTTGAATGGCTATGGGAGCCGTATATCCCTTTTGGAAAGGTAACAATCGTACAGGGCAACCCCGGCGAGGGAAAAACCACCCTTGCCCTGCGCCTTTGCGCCGCCTGTACCAACCGCAAGCCCTTTCCGGCTATGGCAGAGCATGAGCCTTTTAATGTTATCTATCAGACCGCAGAGGACGGTTTGGGCGATACCGTCAAGCCGCGCCTTATGGAAGCGGACGCAGACCTTGACCGGGTACTTGTCATTGACGAGGGCAAACAGGAATTGTCCTTATCCGATGAACGCATAGAAAGGGCAATCCGGCAGACCGGGGCGCGTCTTATAATCCTTGACCCCATACAGGCGTATGTAGGCGAAAAAACGGATATGAACAAGGCAAACGAAATACGCCCTATCTTTCGCCGCCTTGCCGAAGTTGCAGAGCGTACCGGGTGTGCCGTTGTGCTTATCGGGCACTTGAACAAAGCTGCCAGAGGTCAGAGCGCATACCGGGGATTAGGCTCTATCGACTTCCGAGCCGCCGCTCGTAGTGTGCTGCTCATAGGGCGCGTGAAACGAGAGCCGAATGTGCGCGTTATCATTCACGACAAATCTTCCCTTGCACCGGAGGGTAAGCCTATGGCGTTTTCGTTGGGCGCGGAAAGCGGCTTTTCATGGATAGGCGAATATGACATTACCGCTGATGAACTGCTGTCCGGCACAGGCGGCAACACCGAAACCAAGACCGAGCAAGCGGAAAGGTTGATACTCGATTTACTTGCAGACGGTAAGGAAATGGCAAGCGAGGATATTGTCAAGGCGGCAGCCGAAGCCGGAATATCCGAAAGAACGGTACAAAATGCCAAGCGCAGCATGGGCGGCATATTGGGCGCAAGGCGCGTTGGAAGTCAATGGTACAACTTCATCAAGAAGAAGCAGCCGCCCGAAACTGCAAAATGAAAGTGCAAAACGCAGAGCCTTTGCACCTTGCACTTTCGCACTTTCACTTTATCAACTCGCCCCATGTTGACCGCATGGGGCTTTTCTCTTGAAAAAATCCTGTTTTGCGTCAATAAATTGCGAAAAGCACTTGACAAAACGCTTCATGGGGTACTCCCAAGGATATTGAGCCGTATATGGACAGGCAGAATTTCGATAACAATGTGCTTCTCACGCAAACCGAACGCATTACGATGGGTAAGCCATCAAATGTCAAGTATGCACGAAATCAGAATGTACTTGTGGTCGGCGGTTCAGGTTCGGGTAAAACACGCTTTTATGTCAAGCCGAATCTTATGCAAATGCACTCAAGCTATGTTGTAACAGACCCTAAAGGAACGGTTCTTGTTGAGTGCGGCAAAATGCTCCAAAAAGGAAAGCCGGTTGTTAAAAACGGAAAAATCATCGGATATACACCATACAGTATCAGAGTTTTTAACACAATTGATTTTTCAAAATCAATGCACTACAACCCGTTTGCATATATTCGCCCCGAAAGCCGTGAGCAGGATATTCTCCGCACGGTTGAGGTACTTATCACAAACACAACGTGCGACCAAAAAGGCGGAGATGAATTTTGGGTCAAAGCGGAGAAGCTGTTATACACCTCATACATAGCACTCATCATTACGATGTGTCCGGAAGAAGAGTGGAACTTTGAAACACTGATTGATTTTGTAAACGCTTCGGAGTGCCGTGAAGATGACGAAAGCTTCAAAAACGCTATTGATTGGGCATTTTACTACCTTGAACGGTGGATTGAAAACGCTTGGGAGCAAGACGAACAATTTTCAGAGGAAAATGAAAATTATGCCGAACTCAAAGACGCAGAGGTTGACGATTGGAGAGCTTCTCTTGGTAGGTTTGCAGTCAGACAGTATAAGGCTTATAAACTTGCCGCAGGTGATATATGCTCTAAGTGACTTCTTAATCATGATTTTGTCATGGTTAGTGAAGCAATCACTTAGAGCATTTTTGTTTCAGGAGGTACAGCCATGAGAAATGAAAAAATTACCCCACTGTACGAGCGCCTGAGCCGGGACGATGAGTTACAGGGCGAGAGCAATTCCATATCCAACCAAAAACAGATGTTAGAGGATTTTGCCCGCCGGAATGGGCTGCCAAACCCTACGCACTTTACAGATGATGGTATCTCAGGCACCCGTTTTGACCGCCCCGGATTTTTGGCGATGATGGAGGAAGTGGAGGCAGGGCGTGTAGAGGCAATCGTCATCAAGGACATGAGCCGGTTGGGGCGCGACTATCTGAAGGTCGGTCAGGTCATGGAGGTTTTGCGGCAACGCGGTGTTCGTCTGATCGCCATCAACGACGGTGTGGACAGTCTGAAAGGCGATGACGATTTTACCCCGTTCCGCAACATCATGAATGAATTTTACGCCCGTGATACCAGCCGGAAAATCCGCTCTGTGTTTAAGTCAAAAGGCATGAGCGGCAAGCACCTGACCGGCACTGTGATTTACGGCTACTTATGGGACGAAAAACGGGAGCATTGGCTGGTAGATGAGGAAGCCGCCGAAGTGGTACGCCGTATCTTCTCCCTCACGCTGGAGGGATATGGGCCTTATCAGATCGCCTGCAAATTATCCGCAGACCGGATTGAAATTCCTGTCGTACACCTTGCCCGCTTCAACGAGGGTGTGAACCGTTCAAAGCCGGTCAAAGACCCCTATGGATGGGGATCATCTACCATCGTGAACATTTTGAAAAAACGAGAGTATTTGGGGCACACCATCAATTTCAAGACCCGCAAGCACTTTAAGGACAAGAAAAGCCACTATGTTTCTGAGGACGAGTGGACGATCTTTGAGAATACCCATGAAGCCATTATCGACCAGCAGACCTTTGATCTGGTGCAGAAAATCCGCAGCAATGTACGGCGTTATCCAAACGGCTGGGGCGAAGCAGCTCCCCTCACAGGCTTACTCTATTGTGCCGATTGTGGCGGCAAGATGTATGTCCACCGCACCAACAATGGCAAGCGGATTTCTCAATATACCTGTTCCAATTATACCAAAGTTCCGTGTGGGACACTATGCCTTACACAACACCGTATCAATGAGAGTGCTGTTCTGACATTGGTTTCCGACACACTCCGGGCTATCGCTGAATATTCGAGAAATGACCGGACGGAATTTATTCACACTGTTCAGGAGACGCAGGTTGCTCAACAGAGTGCCGATATATCGAAAAAGCGCAGGCATCTGGCTACTGCCCAAAAGAGAGCCGGAGAACTGGAAAAACTGATTTGCAAAATCTATGAGGATAACGCCCTCGGCAAGCTGCCGGATACACGATATAAGGCGCTTGATGCACAGTATGCCAAAGAGCAGGACGCACTTGAGATTGAAATTGCGGAGTTGGAAAAGGCTGTTACCGGCTATGAGCAGAGCCAGAAATCAGCAGAGAAATTTATAGCCCTGATTGATAAGTACGAGAATTTTGACACGCTGACAAATACCATGCTCAACGAGTTTGTAGAGAAAATCCTTGTCCATGAACGCTCCCGAAAAGGCAGTCAGGATACCACGCAGGAAATTGAAATCTACTTTAATTTTTTAGGACGCTATATTCCACCATCCTTACAGCCGGTTCCTTTAACCCCAGAGGAACAGGAAGAATTGCGGAAAAGAGAAGAACGCAAGGACAGGCTCCATCAGAACTATTTGAAGCGGAAAGCCAGCGGCGCACAGAAACGGTATGAGGACAAAATCAAGGCGAAGAAAAAAGCGGAAATGGACGCTAAGAAAGCCCTGATCCGGGCTGAGGATATGAAAAAAGGTGTTTTTTCTACTATCGGGCAGCTACCAAAAGAAGAACCGCGCAAAGGCAGCATAGCAGCCAGCGCAGCAGTCTAATCATCACGGAGCAAAGGAGCATGAATATGAGTAAGTTGACTTACATTCGTTGTGGAGATTATGATATACCCAACCTAAAACTTTCTGAACAGCCGGAAACTTCTATCGGCAAGTACGGCAGGATGCGAAAGTCCTACCTGAAGGAACACCGTCCTATTCTCTACAACCAACTGCTGATGAGCGAGAAACTGTATCCGCACCTGTTAGAGATTGATTGGACAGCGCAGGAGCGCGTGGACACCATGTTGCCTCACATGATGGAGGCTGCGGGTGTCACTGAGGAACTGAAAGCCTGTGATCCTATGCGCTGGGTAGGACTGATGAACACATTAACGGCACAGATTGAGGAAATTTTAATCAGGGAACTGATTTGCAGTTGAATGGGAGGTGTGGGAAATGCTGACCTTTGAAAAGGTTCTGGAAGTGTTTCAGGCATATCTGGATGATGATCCTCTGTATGAGGTGGTGCAGACCAGCCACGGTTATACATTGATGGCATGGGAACCTCACCGGAATGACTGGTACAGCGCCGAAATACAGAAAACTCCGGAGGATTTACGGAACGCTTTGTTGGGTACATACGCCAACTTTCTGGAAGATAAGATTACCGGAAATGACCGCGATCTGACTGTGACAGAAACCGGAGAAATCCAGCAGAGGTGCCGGGAACTTTGGGAAAAGTGCCGGGAAACTTGATATAGAAACGCCAGAAGGAGGCCGCGATTATGCGTCCTCCTTCTGCTTCGCAGTCTGTTCCATTTTGAGCGCCCCGTCTATGGCACCTTCGATAATCGGCAGGTATTCTTCAGGGCAAAGCTTCAGCTTGTGGCTGACCCGTTGCCGCTGTTCGCTTTCTTCCCGCATGATCTCCGGGTTAAAATACCGTTCCACGGGAAGTCCGCAGACCTTAATCAACTGGATCATCACAGGCAGGCTCGGAATCGCACCTTGATTCTCAATGTTGGCAAGATACCGCCATTCAATCCCAACCATTTCTGCCAATGTTTTTCGTGCCAGACGCTTTGCCTCTCGTGCGGCTTTGACATCTGCGCCGAAGGTTTCAAAACCGGGACAATCTTCAACTTTCGCCATATAACATCACCCAGTTACATTGTATAATTCATACTTTGCCTGTGGAATGTTGCTATATGTATGTTGGTTGAAGTTTATAATTCACATTCCGTTTCTTGCATTGTTCGAGAAAGAGAACTATAATGTACTCTGTGGAGGTGCGAAATGGACTATATGACATTGAAAGAGGCCGCCGAGAAGTGGGGCGTGACACCTCGTAGGGTAAATTATTATTGTGCTGGTGGGCGTATCCCCGGCGCTGTGAAAATGGCCGGTGTTTGGCTGCTCCCTAAAACTGCGGAGAAGCCGATTGATGGTCGAACAAAAAAAGGAAAGGTAAAAAAGTATGAGTAATATATTACTTCTTGAAGATGATCTAAGCCTGATTAACGGGCTTTCTTTCGCTTTCAAAAAGCAGGGATTTGAATTAAATATCGCCAGAACGCTCAAAGAAGCGGAGGAATTGTGGACAGACGGAAAATATGATTTGTTGGTGTTGGACGTATCTCTGCCAGATGGGTCTGGCTTTGAATTTTGCAAAAGAGTTCGACTTACATCAAAGGTGCCAATTATTTTTCTGACGGCTTCGGATGAGGAAACAAGTATTATTATGGGGCTGGATATTGGAGGTGATGACTATATCACAAAACCGTTCAAACTGGGGGTTCTCGTTTCAAGGATTAACGCCTTACTTCGACGTGCAAATTCTTTTCAAGCAGCAGACACAGAATTGCAGTCGAATGGCATCAAAGTTCTTTTGCTGCAAGGACAGGTTTTCAAAAATGGGGAGCTGTTGGATTTGACTGCCGCGGAATACAAGCTACTGTGCTTGTTTATGAGAAACCCAAGCATGGTGCTGACAAAGGGACAAATTTTAGATAAGCTATGGGATTGCGACGGGAATTATATCGACAGTAGTACCCTTACGGTCTATATGCGTCGGCTTCGTATGAAGATCGAGGATAATCCAAGTGAACCACAAATGCTCCTGACTGTTCGAGGTATGGGATATAAATGGAATATTATCGGGTGAGGTGCAGAATGAAGATACTGGCAAATAAAGAAATCAAAAATCTATTTCTTTCGCTTTCACTGGTTTTGGGGGTTACATTTCTCTTAGCCGAGATTTTTCTATGGCTGTCATATCGCCGGCTTTCTCTGTTATTGCTAATCCTTTTTCTATTGGCTGGCGGTGCTGTATGGGCAGTCTGCTTTGTATATTTTAATCGGCAAAATCAGATCATGGAGCAGGCGATATTACAAATCAATGCGTATCTTGATGGTGATCGCAATGCCCGTATTGAATGTGACAATGAGGGCGAATTGTACCGACTGCTTCATTCCATCAATTCTTTAGCGGCAGTGTTAAATGCCCATGCAGATAACGAGTTACGAGAGAAAGAGTTTTTGAAAAATACAATCTCCGACATTTCACACCAACTGAAAACACCGCTGGCAGCACTCAATATTTATAACGGACTCCTTCAAGATGAGGATATAGAAGTGTCCTCCGTGAAAGAATTTGCGGGTTTGTCTGAGCAGGAACTTGACCGTATCGAAACACTGGTGCAAAGTCTGCTCAAGATTACAAGATTGGATGCCGGAGCCATTGTCTTGGAAAAGAACGCAGAAAATGTTGCAGATATGATGCGGGATATTGAACTGCATTTTGCATATAGAGCCAGACAGGAAAAGAAAGAAATCATTCTGTCTGGCTCGGATCATCTTTCTCTTTTTTGTGATCGTGATTGGTTGAATGAGGCAATCGACAATATTGTGAAAAATGCGTTTGACCATATAGAAAGTGGTGCAACAATTCGTGTTGCGTGGAAGGAGTTGCCGTCTGGTGTCCAAATTGTGATAACGGATAATGGATGCGGCATCCACCCAGAGGATATACATCACATCTTCAAGCGGTTTTATCGCAGTCGTTTTTCTAAGGACAAGCAAGGGATTGGACTGGGATTACCTTTGGCAAAGGCAATCGTTGAAGCACATAACGGCACCATTGAGGTTGACAGCGAATTAGGTATCGGGACAACTTTCACAATGAATTTTCTGATTCCTACAAAATTGTAGGCTGGCTGTAGGCTTACAGTAAGATTCAGGTGCTATTCTCTCACACATAGGCAGGACAAACAAAGACAGCCTGCCTATATCGCAAAATCATTCAGAAAGAGGTGTTTACACTATGAACTTATTAGAAGTCAAAAATATCAGTAAGACCTATGGCAACGGAGAAACCTCTGTCAAGGCATTAAAGGATGTCAGCTTTTCTGTTCCAAAGGGCGAGTATGTGGCAATCGTCGGGGAATCCGGTTCTGGTAAAAGTACACTGCTGAATATGATCGGTGCTTTGGACACGCCAACATCTGGCAAGGTTCTGATTGACGGCAAGGACATTTTTGCCATGAACGATCGAAAGCTGACCGTTTTCCGCCGGAGGAATATCGGCTTTATCTTTCAGGCGTTTAACCTTATCCCGGAGTTGACGGTGGAACAAAATATTATTTTTCCGCTGTTGTTGGATTATCAAAAGCCGGATAAGAGATATTTGGAGGAACTGCTGACGGTTTTGAATTTGAAAGATCGTCGTAATCATTTACCCAGTCAGCTTTCCGGCGGTCAACAGCAGAGAGTGGCGATTGGCCGCGCATTGATTACCCGTCCTTCTCTGATTCTGGCAGACGAGCCAACAGGAAATTTGGACTCACAAAACAGCAGTGAGGTCATAGCATTGCTCAAAGAAACATCGAAAAAATACGAGCAGACCATCATTATGATTACCCACAACCGCAGTATTGCGCAAACGGCAGACCGGGTATTACAGGTATCGGATGGTACTTTGACTGATTTTGGGAGGTGCCGTGAATGAAAAGCTATCTTAGTCTTATTCCCATCTCCGCTAAAGTTCACCGCCGACAAAATCGTATGACGCTGCTTTGCATTGTATTTGCTGTGTTTATGGTAACAGCAGTATTCAGTATGACAGAAATGGGTTTTCGGATGGAACAGGCCCGATTGGTTGGTAAGCATGGAAGTTTCTCTATTGGAGACTTGCTCGGCAGTTCCATGGGGCAAACCCTTCTTTCTGTTGCGGTTGTTCTGTTCCTGCTGATTTTGATTGCAGGCGTTTTGATGATTTCCAGCAGCATGAACAGCAGCGTTGCACAGAGAACCCAATTTTTCGGAATGATGCGCTGCATTGGTATGAGTAAGCAGCAGACCATCCGCTTTGTCCGTTTAGAGGCATTGAACTGGTGCAAAACAGCTATCCCTATCGGTCTTGTTTTAGGGGTTGTTACTACATGGGGACTTTGCGCGGTACTGCGTTTTGTAGTCAAAGAAGAATTTTCTGATATTCCTCTCTTTGGCATTAGTATTTTTGGCATTGCTTGCGGTATCTTTGTGGGACTGATTACTGTACTGATTGCCGCAAATGCTCCGGCAAAACATGCTGCAAAGGTATCTCCTATCACAGCGGTGTCTGGAAATGCAGACCACGAAAAAACAATGCGCCATTCGCCGTATGTAGGCTTCGGAAAAATTGAATCCCTTCTTGGGGTCAGCCATGCAATCTCCGGGAAGAAAAATTTATTCCTGATGACAGGTTCTTTTGCACTTAGCATCATCCTGTTTTTGAGCTTTTCTATTATGGTCGATTTTGTGGATTACCTGATTCCTCAGTCGGCTGCCGCATCAGATATAGATATTGCAAGTGCTGACGGTAATGCGATTCCTTGGGAACTGCTTACAACCATCCGCGAAATGGATGGAGTGAAGGAAGTTTACGGGCGTCGTAGTGTATTTGATGTTTCTGCCAAACTAAACGACGATACCAACTTTTCTGGCACAGTCGATTTGATTTCTTATGACGATTTTGATTTACAATGTCTGAAAAAAGACAGTGCTTTGAAAAGGGGGAGTGATCTGTCCAAAGTTTTTGGGGACAGCAATTTTGTTTTGGCAACATCCGATCAGGACAGCACATGGAAAATCGGTGACACTGTTCAGATTGGGGATGAAACCCTTACCATAGCCGGACTGTTAAAAAACGACCCATTTAGTGAGAATGGATTGACAAATGGAAAGCTCACATTGATTACCTCTGATGAAACATTTGTCCGTTTGACAGGAGAGGAAGGTTATTCTCTTGTGCTGATACAAACAACGGGAGATGTTACGGACGAAAATGTTCAGGCAATCCAGAATTCCGTAGATCAAACATATAGCTTTCGAGATAAACGCGACGAGCGCACTACGGGAACTTATATGGCTTTTGTTTTCTGTGTTTATGCGTTTTTGGCAATTATTGCACTGGTAACGGTAATGAACATTGTCAATAGCATTTCCATGAGTGTGTCTGCCAGAATGAAGCAATATGGAGCTATGCGGGCAGTAGGAATGGATGAACGGCAAATGACGAAAATGATTGCTTGTGAAGCATTCACCTATGCTGTTTTGGGGTGCGTTGTTGGTTGCGCTATTGGCTTGCCGCTTAGCAAATCGCTGTATGATTTCCTTATTGCAGGGCATTTTCCATCTGCTGTGTGGCAGTTCCCAATTACCTCTTTGGGCGTTATTCTTCTGTTTGTCTCGATTGCGGCAATCGCAGCTGTATATGCTCCGGCAAAACGAATTCGCAATATGTCGATTACTGCAACCATAAATGAATTATAGTTTCATATGTTAATCTGCCGGACGACGGCAAAAGAAAAAAAGCCGTCGTACAGCAGACACATTTTCACGCGCCTATGAAACGGCGGCTTTGATTTTCAGAGCCGCCGTTTCTTTTCGTCTACCTTAAAATAACGACGACCTAACACCGTGCAAATCCACGGCGGCATATAGGAGGATTGCCGCCGTGTCTATTTTTGTCTTTTTTCACAGTACCCATGACCTACATCAGTTAAAAAAAGCATAGCTCCCCCTCCGGGTTATTCCGGCTATGTATGTGAAATTTGTTGGAACTTTAACTGTCATATTATTTCATGCGTCCGTGTGGCTTCATGCCGCCCGGGCGCTTTTGTGTTCTTATGGGGCTGCTTCGGGTCATGTTGGCCCGAAGTCATTCCTCGGTGCCGCTCCCCGCCGCCTTCGTTTCGGTCACTCGTCAACCAACAACCGAAACGGAGGTCAATATGGCTATTATCAATTTGCGGGACTATTACCCATTCTATACATCGGATTGCTTCATGGAAGTATCGGAAGAAGTTGCAGAAATGTTCAAAGAGTTTGATCGTAAAGAGGCTGCCTACCGGCTGCGTACATACCGCCACAAAGCCTACTATTCCCTTGATCGGGATGACGGGCTGGAGCATGAAGCTGTCTTTGTTGCCTTATCTCCCCATGAACTGTATGAGCGGAAAGTGACCATGCAGGAGCTTCACGCAGCGATTTCCAGTCTGCCGGACAAACAGGCAAAACGGATTTATGCTCATTTCATTCTCGGCATGACCAAACAGGACATTGCCCGGGCAGAGGGCGTCCATGAAAAAGTGGTTCGTGTCGCAATCGAGCGAGGTCTGCGGCGCTTAGAAAAAATTTTGAAAAATTCTTTGTAAGGCGTACCGATTTAGGCCGGAAAATGAAATGGCTTATGAGAGGCAAAACACTTCGGGTCACAATGGCCCGAGGTTCAGACAAGCCTCATGCAGATTGAAAATCGAATAAAAAGACACCCGGATACGAAGGGGAACGCGCTGTGTGACAGACCCGCCATGACCTCGGATTTCAGAGAATACAGTCTTTGTAAAACTGAGCGAGCGAACAGGTCCATGCCATAGGTGGGGCAAGGCTGGCTCCACCGGAACAGGCGCAGAACCCGGATACTTGCGTTTAGTCACAGTCCGAGCGTTGAAGCGGCCTTGCAAGCCGTGAGCCGTCGCAGGCAATGAGAACGCCTTGCCATCAGAATGGGGAGAGTTGAAATACTATGGGGCATGAAGCCTATGTCCGTCCGGTGTGTCTGAAATGAAGTGAAAACCTATGGGGAGCCCCCGGCAATGCTGTCTGATGATAGGCCAACCGATCCGGCGTGGCTCCCCATCTTTTCAAAAAAGGAGCACTTTATGGGAAATGCGTTTGGAATGATCCCCGGCTTGGAACCGGACGAATGGAGCAATGACGCCTGCCGCGGCTATGTCATTATGGCAATGGAGGACTGCGGATTTTCAAAGAAGGATATACGGCGTGTTGTGGGGCAGCTTTATGAAGTATTTGACCTCAACAGCGTGGAGGACGCCAAAGAAAAGTACCATTCCAGTCCTTACTGACCTCGGGTCACATCGACCCGAAGTGGAGAAAGCTCAAAGGGCGGCACCTGCTGGGTGCCGTCTTTTGACATTTCCCCACGGGACAAGTGGGAAAGGCAGGCATATACACGCACTTTCGCAAAGGAGGTTTTCAATGACGCAAGCTGTCACTTATGAACGAGAAACAAAGTCTGTCGCATTTCAAGGGAAGATCATTGTGCTGGAAAGCCTCACGCCGGTACTTCCCCCGAAGGAGAAAGCACAGCGCAAAAAAGAAATTGAGCGTTGTCTTTATGAGGTGTTCCGCAAATATGGAGACAGATTTCCCTAATCATTCGCAACATTGTTGTCCGGGGCTGCTGATGGTATAATATAGTTGTAAGGTTGGTAGCTCCATTCCAACAAGGAAAGGAGCCCAATATGGAATTTATCAGAGAAGATTGTATTTACGCAAGACAGTCAGTAGACCGCAAGGACAGTATCAGCATTGAAAGTCAGATCGACTTTTGCAAGTATGAATTGAAAGGCGGGAGCTGCCGGGTATTTAAGGACAAAGGCTATTCCGGTAAGAATACGGACAGACCGGAGTTTCAAAAGCTGCTGGGCGAGATCCGCAAGGGAAAGGTCAGGCGGGTCATCGTGTATAAACTGGACCGTATAAGCCGCTCTATTCTGGACTTTGCAACGATGATGGAGCTGTTTCAAGAGTACGATGTGGAGTTTGTATCCTCCACGGAAAAGTTTGATACTTCGACCCCGATGGGCCGGGCCATGCTGAATATCTGCATTGTATTCGCCCAGCTTGAACGTGAGACAATTCAGAAGCGTGTCACAGACGCCTACTATTCACGGTGCCTGAAAGGCTTTCACATGAGCGGACAGGCACCATACGGTTATCAGTTAGAGCCTACTGTGGTTGAGGGTATCCGCACAAAGAAAATGGTTGCCGACCCCGTAGCCGCCGACCATGTTCGGCTGATGTTTGAAATGTACGCTGAACCGGAAACCTCCTTCGGAGATATTACCCGATACTTCGAGGAACATGACATAAAAATTTATGGCAAATCCATGTTCCGTACATTTCTTTCCCAGCTTTTAAGAAACCCCGTTTACGCACAGGCCGATTTGGAGCTGTACGAATTTTTCAAGAGCCAGGGCGCAGCGATTGTCAATGACGCTTCCGACTTTGCCGGAACAAACGGCTGCTATCTCTATCAGGGGCGGGATGTGAAGGAGGACAAGGACAGGTGCTTAAAAGACCAGATACTTGTTATCGCTCCCCACGAAGCACTCATTTCCTCTGACACATGGCTGAAATGCCGGAAAAAACTTATGGCAAATACCACCTTCCAGCAGGGACGGAAACCGAAGAACACTTGGCTGGCCGGAAAAATCAAATGCGGGCATTGTGGGTATGCTCTGAAAGCCACCCATGTACCAAACAGCACCGGCTATTTCCGCTGTACCAAACGGACGGAAAACAAAGGCTGTCCGGGCTGCGGGAAAATCCGCAAAGAAGAATTTGAGCAATTCATTTTCTCGGCCATGCAGGAGAAGTTCAAAGACTTTCAGATACTCCACGGCAGGGAGGAAAAAGTCAATCCGAAACTGACCGCCTATCAAGTGGAGCTGGCACAGGTGGAGGCAGAAATTGAAAAGCTGCTGGATACGCTGACCGGAGCCAATGCGACCTTGCTTGCCTACGCTAACAAAAAAATTGAAGAACTGGACACCCGACGCCAGACCATTTCAAAGGCAATCGCCGAATTGAGCGTTGAAACCATATCTCCCCAGCAGATAAAGAAGTTATCCTATTATCTCGACAACTGGGACAGCATAGATTTTGACGACAAAAGAAAAGCCGCCGATGGTTTGATCTCTACGATCAAGGCCACCAGCGACCGTGTTCAGATAGAGTGGAAAATCTGACATTTCCGCTCTATCGCCCCTCATTTCTATTTTATCTTGTTTGTACCCCTTGTACACCGATGTTTGCTTTGGTATCGGCTAATGCAATAAGTACTTTGACGTGGTCACCCATAGCAAAATATTTTCCATTTGCCGCCGCTCCATTCGTTCCATTCCTATACCTCCTGTAAATTCCGCTTCCCCGTCTCCGTGAACCATGCGCAGAAATTCCCAGCCATAGCGTTCGTAGAATCCAATATGGTTTGTAACCAAATAAACCGGAGAAATGCCCTTTGCTCGCAAATTCTCCACTGCTAATTTAAGCAGGCATCCGGCGATGCTTTTTTCAGCTCCTTGACAGTCCCGGTTTCGTTAAGCAAAAAATATGGAAAAATCCGCTGCCGCACAGGGTTCATCACCACTTCCGCAATTTCCGCCAGTGAGCGCCTCTCCTTAAGCCGTTCTATGCTATTATTATGTTCTCATTTTTAAGAATGTCAAGGGAGGAAGAAAAATCCGAACCCTTTCCCCACGGGGAAGAAGTCCGGATTTTGCATGTTTGGTGGACTTGAGGAGATTCGAACTCCCGACCCCCACAATGCGAATGTGGTGCGCTCCCAGCTGCGCTACAAGCCCATTTCTTTTACCGGGATATTATACCCTTTCCAGGTGCCAAAGTCAAGCGTTTGGGGCTGCGGCAATAATGAATTTTTGCCACGCAGGAGGGAATTGACATTTCTGCTCTTTCCCGATATGATAGAGGAAAACCAAAGGAATGGCGTTGTCTTCATGAAATTTCGGAAAATATATCTGGAAATCTCCAATATCTGCAATTTGCAGTGCAGCTTTTGTCCCGGTACCTGCCGGGAGGAGCGAAGGATGGGTGTGGCGGAATTTGAATTGCTGATGCCGAAGCTGCGGCCCTGGTCGGACTATCTCTATTTTCATCTGATGGGAGAGCCCCTGCTGCATCCCCAGCTGGGAGAATTTCTTTCCATTGCCCGTGCGTATCAGTTTCGGGTGATTCTGACCACCAACGGGACACTGCTAAAGGACAAACAGGCCCTGCTGCTGGGGGCCCCGGGGCTGCATAAGATGAATATATCGCTGCATTCCTTCGAGGCCAATGGGGCGGGAGTGCCCTTTGATGCCTATCTGGAGCACTGCTTTGCCTATGGTCAGGCGGCCAGTGGGAAGAAAATCACCGTTTATCGGCTCTGGAACCAGGGTGGACAGGCACAGCGTAACGGAGAGATTCTGGAGCGAATGGCCCGGTTCTTCCCCGGGAGCTGGAAGGAAGAGCCCCGGGGCACCCGGATTGGGGACAAGGTTTATCTGGAATATGGGGATAAATTTGACTGGCCCTCCCTGGAAGCGGCGGAAAATCAGGGCAGAAATTTCTGCTACGGACTGCGGGATCAAATTGGTGTGCTTTGCGACGGCACCGTGGTTCCCTGCTGCCTGGATTCTGACGGAAAAATTCCCCTGGGCAATCTGCTCCAGGGGAATATGGAAGAGATTTTGAATTCCCAGCTGGCCCGGGAAATTTACGACGGATTCTCCCAGGGCACTGCCCGCCATCCGCTGTGCAGGCGGTGCGGATTTGCCCGGCGATTTCAATAAATAGCTGCTTTTTCGGAGCCGCCCCGGCTGGGGCGGCTTATTCCACGCTTTTCAGGGCCTCTGCCATGTTGATTTTATCCAGGCGGAAATAGAAAATCACATCCACCGCCACAGCGGACAGGAGGGTAAGCGCAATGGAAATCAGCAGGGAGCGGCTCTGCAAAATGGGGCGAATCCAAATCAGGTCAATTTTGATTTGGCTGATAACAAAGCCCAGCAGCAGTCTGCCCAAGGGGATTCCGAAGACGGTGCCAAAGACGCTGAGCACCAGATTCTCCTTGAAGACATACATGGCTGTCTCCCTGGAATTAAAGCCCAGCACCTTGATGGTGGCAATCTCCCGAATCCGCTCGTTGATATTGATATTGGTCAGGTTATACAGCACAATTACCGCTAGAATTCCGGCGCAAATCACCACCACAACCACAACCAAATCCAGGGCAGCCATCATGGCATTCACTGTCTTGGCCAGCTCCTGGCTGACGGTGACATTGGCGACGCCGTCCTGCTTGTGAGCGGCGGCTCCGGCCACGCTGGGGTTCTTCCCCTCCCGCACCGAAATCAGCGCCATTTGCTGCTCCGGCAGCTCCCCCCACTGGTGCTGAATTGTCTCCGGGGATAGGATTGCATAATTATACACATGGTTTTCATAGATGCCGGAGACGGTAAGCTGTAGCTCCTTCATATCCGGGTTGCGAAGCCGGACGCTGTCGCCGATTTTTACATGGAGGATATCCGCAATTCCCGCCGAGAGCAGCACCTGGTCCATCCCCGGCATGGAGATTGGGGTTTCGTCCATATGCAGGTCGATGAAGTCCACCAGATTCCGGGGGGCTGCCATGATGTAAATGTCCCGGGTTTGGTCGGCTGCGGTAATCTCGCCGCTGACCTGATGGAAGAATAGAATCTGGTCGGAATAGGGTTCCATATTCTTGCGGAAGGCGGCCTGCTGGGCTTCGTCCCTGCCGCTGCGGAAATAAACCTCCACATCGTATTGGGTCACATCCCGGAACTGCACATCCACAATCTTAGAGATAGAATCCTGGATGCCAAAGCCGGTCATCAGCAGGGCTGTGCAGCCGCCGATGCCCAGGAGCATCATCACCAGCCGCTGGCGATAGCGGAAGATATTCCGGATGGCCACCTTGTTCAGGAAGCTGATGTGCCGCCACAGGGGCAGCCGCTCTATCAGCAGGGCCTTGCCGGAGGCGGGGGCCTTGGGGCGAATCAACTCCGCCGGAACCTCCCGCAGAGAGCGGTGGCAGCAGTACCAGCTAACCAGCATCATCGCCGCCGTGTATAGGGCGGTAACCGACAGAGCCATCTTCCAGTCGAAGCAATACTTGATTTTTGGGGTGATGAACAGCACCAGTTTATAGGCCTGCCAAAGCACCGCCGGGAAAACCACACTGCCCACAACCACACCGGCACCGCAGCCCACCACGGCGCTGCTCCCGGCGTATTTCAGGTATTTGGAGATAATCGCCCGGTTGCTGTAGCCAAGCGCCTTTAGGGTGCCAATCTGGGTGCGCTCCTCATCCACCATGCGGGTCATGGTGGTAATGCAGACCAGGGCAGCCACCAGCAGGAAAAAGGCCGGGAATACCCGGGCAACCCCCGCCACAATGTCGGAGTTGCTGTCCAGGGAGCTATAGCCGATATTGGTATTGCGGTCCAGCACATACACATCCGTGTGGGTGATGCCGTCGATGGTCTGTGCAGCCTCTTCCAGTTCCCGCTTGGCATCGGCCAGCTTCTGCTCCGCCTCGTCGAACTGCTCCTGGGCCTCCCGCTCCGCCTGGGCCAGAGCGGACTTTCCGTCCTCCAGCTCCTGTTTGTGGGTTTCCAGCTCCCGCCAGCCGGTTTCGATTTCCTTTTCCGCCTGGCGCAGCTCCCTCTCCGCACTGCGTATTTTCTGGCGGCCTTCGGCAAGCTGCTGGTGGCCATAGACGATTTGGCCGTTCATGGAGGTCAGCTGATTGCCAATCTCCGCATAGCCATCCATAATCATCTGCCGGGCGGCACGGATTTCCTCCCGCTTACCCAGCAGATCCTGCTTTTGGGCCTCCAATTCAGACTGTTGCTGGGTGACCTCCTCCAGCTTGGCATTCAGGGCATCCCGCTGCTGGGTCAGCTCCTCCACCTGGGCCGCATACTGAGCCTTTTCCGCCTGGCATTTTTCCAGGGCATCTCTGGCTGCTTGCAGGACGCTTTCCGATGCGCCGACCTGCTCTAAATTGTCCAGGGCCTGCTGGGCCAGATTTTCGTTCAGCTCTGCAATTCTCAGCATGGATTCCAGGGGGCGCAGGGCCACCTCGATTTGCACCAGGCCGGTTTTGATTTGGGTGATGCCGGATTTGATTTCCATCAGGCCGGCATTGATTTGAACCAACCCCGCCTCCACCTGCTGGGAGGCCGCTTCCAGCTCCACTTCCTTGGCCTCCAGCTGGGAGCTGGCGTTGCTCAGCGCACCCTGCCCCCCGGACTGGGCGGATTGCAGCCTTTCCTCTGAGCTGGTTAAGGTCTGCTTGTTGGCTTCCAGCGCTTCCCTGCCGTCGGCCAGCTGCTGCTCCGCCTCCCGGAGCTGGGCTTCGGCATCCTGGATTTCCTTCTGGCCGTCCTCCAGCTGCTGGCGGGAATCGGCCAACTGCTGCAAAGCGTCCGTCTTCTCCCGCTGGTAATCCGCCAAGCCCTGATTGTAATCCGCCAGTCCGTCCTCATAGGCCTGGCGGGCCTCCCGGAGGGCGGAGTCCAGGCGCTGTTGGGCATAGGGCTCCAGCAGAGGCTTGATGGTGTCCGCCGCTGCCGTCAGGGCATCGTTGTACTCCTGGGAGTAGACAGTATACTCCCCGGGAATGGTTACATGAATCTCCGTGTAGTAGCTCACATCGAAGGCATCTTCCGGCACAAAGAAGTAATTGGTAATGCTGCCGCTGCCCACGGAGGTATTGCCTCTGGTATTGTCCATATACAGCGGCGTGCTCACCAGGCCCACAACGGTAAAGCAATCCTGGGTCAGCTGGTTCAGGGAGGCTGTGGAATTGTCGCCGGAAATCACCACGGTCTGGCCGATGGCATCCTTTTTGTTCCGGAAGCCGTCTGCCAGGCACTCGTTGGGGGCGGTGGGCATTCTGCCCTCCAGGAGCACCAGCTTGTTAATCTGACTGGGGAGGGTATAAAAGCGGTAGACGGCAGACTCCGCCCCCTCCTCCTTGTCCACAATCAAATCGGAGTAAAATACCCCCTCTGCCATCTCCACCCCCGGGAACCGAGAAATGGCAGGCAACTGCTCCTTGTCCCAGCCGTAGGTGCTGAGCAGGCGCAAATCGAACATGTTCTGCCCATCCGTATAGGCCTGGCCGGTGGCCACCATGTCCATTTTTGTGGAACGCAGGCCCACAAAGATGCCTGCTCCCAGAGCAATGATCATGGCGATGGCAATATAGCGCCCCAGGGATTTGACAATCGACCGGCGGAGGTTCCGCCGCATCATATTTCGCCTCATTACCATTCAATCTCCGCAATGTCCATTGGATGTTCGTTGATTTCAATGCTGCAAACCGTGCCGTTTTTCACCCGGATGACCCGATCGGCCATGGCTGTCAGGGCGCTGTTGTGGGTGATGATCACCACGGTCATGCCGGTTTTCCTGCCGGTGTCCTGAAGCAGCTTCAGAATAGCCTTGCCCGTCTGGTAGTCCAGTGCGCCGGTGGGCTCGTCGCAGAGCAATAGCTTGGGATTCTTGGCCAGCGCTCTGGCAATGGCCACCCGCTGCTGCTCACCGCCGGAAAGCTGGCTGGGGAAATTCTTCATCCGCTCCTCCAGCCCCACGTCCTTTAGAACCTGGGCTGCGGGCAGCGGGTGCTTGCATATCTGGTTGGCCAGTTCCACATTTTCCAGGGCGTTCAGGTTGCCAATCAGATTGTAGAACTGGAATACAAAGCCCACATCCATCCGGCGGTACTGGGTCAGCTCCCGCCGGTCCATGCCGGAGATGTCCCGACCGTCCAGCAGCACCTTCCCCGTGGTTAGGGCATCCATCCCCCCAAGAATATTCAGCAGGGTGGTTTTACCGGCACCGGAGGGGCCCACAATCACCACCAGCTCCCCCTTCTCAATCTGGAAGGTGGCATCGTGGAGGGCGTTGATTTTCACCTCGCCCATCTGGTAGGTCTTTCCCACATTTTCAAATTCCACAAAGGCCATGGCGATTCCCCTTATTTCTTCCCGCGAAATACCAGCAGCTTGCTGCCCACATAGTTCAGCACCACCACCAGGACGCTGGTAATCAGCTTCCACACAATGCCGTTCCATTGCAGCATGTCCACTGCCAGGAACAGAATCCCGGTTTCCACCAGCCAAGAGGCCACCCGGGTGCCCACAAACTTCACAAACTCCGGGGCCACCACCTTCATCGACCAGTCGTGGCTCTGGAACACAAAGGGCTTGTTGGTCAGATAGGCAAAAATCACCGCAAACACCCAGGCAATGGAATTGCTCAGGGATGCCGAATGCAGATAGTGCAGGCAGGGAATGTAGACAATATAATTGACCAGGGTGGTAAGTACGCCGAAGATGAGATAAATAATCTCGCTGCGGTATTTTTCCAGGAGCTTTTTGATTTTGAGAAGCATAAAAAATCACCTCATAGATAAAATAAAAATTGCCACTTGACAATCCAAAATAATTCGATATAATTATACCGATAAAAGAACTAAGGAGCTGAATGTTATGAAACTTGCTTTCTTTGATACCAAGGCCTATGATATGCCCGGCTTTGATACCTGCGCCCAGGGCACGCCCCTGGAAATCAAATACTTCGAAACCCGTCTGAACGAGGATACCGTCTCTCTGGCCGCCGGATATGATGCCGTGTGTGTCTTCGTCAATGACATTGTGAATGCCGCCGTGGTAGACAAGCTCTGCTCTTACGGTGTGAAGCTGCTGGTGCTGCGCTGCGCCGGCTTTAACAATGTGGATATCGCCGCCTGCCAGGGTAGGCTCCGGGTATTCCGGGTGCCTGCCTACTCCCCCCACGCAGTGGCAGAGCACGCCATGGCGCTGCTGCTGACCATCAACCGCCGGACCCACAAGGCATATATCCGCACCAGAGACTTCAATTTCAGTCTACAGGGCTTCGTGGGCTTCGACCTGTACGGCAAGACCGTGGGCGTGGTGGGTACCGGCAAGATTGGCCGGGTGTTTGCCGACATCTGCAAGGGCTTCGGCATGAAGGTTGTGGCATATGACAAATATCCCAACCCCGATACCGGACTGGAATACACCACCCTGGACGAGCTTTTCGCCCGCTCCGACATTATCTCCCTCCACTGCCCCCTCACCAGCGAAACCCGGCATATGATAAATGCCGACTCCATTCAGAAGATGAAGAAGGGCGTGACCATCGTCAATACCTCCCGGGGCGCTTTGATTGACACCGAGGATTTGATTAACGGCATCAAGGAGAAGAAGGTGGGCGCTGCCTGCCTGGACGTGTATGAGGAAGAGGGCGACCTGTTCTATGAGGATTACTCCGGCCATGTGGTGCAGGACGATACCCTGGTGCGGCTGATTGCCATGCCCAATGTGATTGTCTCCTCTCACCAGGCCTTCCTGACCCAGGAGGCGCTGAACAACATTGCCGCAACCACGGTGGACAATGTGCTGCAATTCTTCCAGGGTACCCCCAACACCCAAACCGAGGTCTGCCTGAATAAGTAAATCCCCATTTCCCCTGCCGCATATGCGGCAGGGGATTTTTGGCGGTGGGTCTGACAAGTCTTCCAGGCCACTGCACATTTTGCTTCGGATTATTATACCAAAAAGCGCCGACTATGTAAAGGATTTTAGCAGGATGTTCTACCGTGCACCTTCTGTCTTTCTATAAAGCGCCCTCACCTTTTGGCGAAAACCCCAATTTTTGCATTGTCTCTTAAAACGCAGTTGCATTTTTTCCCTCCGTCTGTTATAATAGAACAAAATTTCTATTATAGAAAAGGAGCGGCCGGAATGCACTACCCATGGATTGATGAATACCTGCTGCGTCTTCCCGGCGTAACCAAGGATTTGCAGCCGGAATGGAACTGGATTCGCTATAAAATCGGGGATAAGATGTTTGCTGCCATCTGTCTGGGTGCAGGGGGGCTCCCCTATTACATCACCTTCAAGCTGGAGCCAGCTGAGGGAGACTTCTGGCGGCAGCAGTATACGGACTTTCTGCCCGGCTACTATATGAATAAGCTCCACTGGAACTCTGTCCGGGCAGAGGGCAGCGTACCGGGTGACCTGCTGAAAACCCTTCTGGAAAAGTCCTATCACCTGGTGCTGGGTAGTTTCAGTAGGAAAAAGCAGCAGCTTCTGCTGCAACAGGAGGAATAAACATGGCGTTTGATTATAAGAAAGAATATAAGGAATTCTACCTTCCCAAGGGGAAGCCCGAAATTGTACAGGTGCCCCCTATGAATTACATTGCCGTAAGAGGCAGCGGGAACCCCAACGAGCCTGGCGGCTCCTATCAGCAGGCCATGCAAATTCTGTACGCCATAGCCTATACTCTGAAAATGAGCTATAAAACCGACTATAAAATGGAGGGCTTCTTCGAATATGTGGTGCCCCCGCTGGAGGGCTTTTGGTGGCAGGAGGATGTGGCCGGTGTGGATTACAGCCGCAAAGAGGATTTCCGCTGGATTTCCCTTATCCGTCTTCCGGATTTTGTCACGGAGCGGGACTTTCAATGGGCAGCAGAAACCGCTGCTAAGAAAAAGGGCATCGACTGCTCCAAGGCGGAATTTATGACTGTAGCAGAAGGCCTGTGCGTCCAGTGCATGCACCTGGGGCCCTATGATGCAGAGCCCGCCACCGTGGCAAAAATGGATGCCTATCTGAAGGAAGCGGGATACAAAAACGACTTCTCCCGCCAGCGGCTGCATCACGAAATTTACCTGAGCGATGCCCGAAAAACGCCCCCGGCGAAGCTGAAAATCGTAATCCGCCACCCCATTTGCAAGCTCTGAACAGCGCCGCCGCAGCGTTCCCTGGCTGCGGCGGCGTTTGCCAACTGTATAAAATTCACCCCGGACAGTTCTCCTCCGGCAGAGGGCTGCCGCTTCTTATACAGAAATCCCGAATAATGTTCAGAATTCTCTTTTCATAAAACACCCCGCCGCCATGGGCGGCGCAGTCCGCAAGCTCGTAGTATTCCACCCGGTGGCCGGTGGTGCGCAATGCCCGATACAGTGCCCGGCTATTTTCCACCGACACCACCGGGTCTTTCTCCCCATGAATCAGCAGCACCGGGGGAAGGGATATATCCGGCGTGACGTAGGGCGGGCAGGAGGCTTTGTGCAGGGCAGTTTCTTGCCCCTCCACCTGTTTCAGGCCCAGAAGGGCGGCTGTAGGGCGCACCTTCATCCAGGGCGGAAGGGGTGCCTGGGCGCAGATGGTCAAGTCCATGGCACCGCTTTGCCCAATCACTCCCGAAATCGGCGGGAGACGGCCACACAAGCCATGGGCGCAGAGCAGCACCGCCATCATGGCAATATGGGCACCGGAGGAACTGCCCATGAGAAAAATCCGTCCGGTATCGATATGAAAATTCTCCGCAATTTTGGGGATGTATGCCAGAGCGTGGCATACATCCTCCACCTGCGACGGGAAGGGCGCCAACTCCGACTCCCGGTATTCCATTGCCGCCACAACAAATCCCAATTTGGCCAGGGCCGCATACTGGGGGATATCATTGTACATTTCCTGCTTATGCCACGCAGAGCCGGGAATCAGAAGAATCAGCGGGTAGTCCCTTGCCTGCTCCCCCTGATGGGGAAACAGCAGCTGTAGGTGCCGCTGGCAGACACCATCGTTATAGTATTCCCAGTTGGGAGAATAGAGAATCTGCAATTCTCCGGCAGGCATTTTTACCTGAATCCGTTTCTTCATTGGCCCTTTCCTCCATCGCCTGTCCCGGATGGCAAATATCCGCAACAAAATCCCCTTGAATACATGCTCAAAAATTTTCAAGCCAATGCAGCACTATTTCTCTTCACGAAATATCGAGCACAGGCAGGCATCCACAGATTTCCATTGGGCTGAAATCTGCAATGTCTTCCCGGTGCGCTCTGATTGATAGACCGCACCCGAATCCGTATCTGCGTAGAGGTCATATTCCCCCAGGGTGATTTCGCCGTCCATTTTACACCTGGTCCCAAATTTCAGCCATTTTTCCGGAGTGTTTGGCAGACGGCTTAAATCCTCTATGGAAATATTGTATGGCGAAAGGTGCTGCCTGTCCGCAAGCTGCGGAACCCCAAAAACGGACAGTTTGCTTGCAGGAATCTTGAATCCGCCGGGAATGGCACACATCGTTCTAAATAGCTCCATTCCGTTTGCAGCCGTATACAGTGTCAGCAAATCCTCCGGAATACTGCGCCGATAGGATTGCACAAGATGTTGCACCAGCTCCCGGGGGAACCCTTCTTTTCCCATATATTGTATCACACAATTCTACCCCGCACAATGCAGAAAGTCCAGCGGAAGGATTGTCCAATGGCTGCGGCCCTGTTGCGGAAATGGGCTGGTTTTTCTGCTTATTATTCACAAGCTGTGGACTTTTCCCCGGCAGTATGATACACTTTTTCCTGAAAAACCAGAGGAGAGGAAAAGCAGGATGGAAAGGATGTTTATAGAATACCGGGAAAAGCTCCTGGCGCAGCTGGCCCTTGAGTTCAACTGCACCCCGGCAGATTTACAGGCTAAGGAGAATATCGTCACCCTCCCGGCGCTGAAAGAGGGGCGAAGGCTCTACAGCTCCCACATGCCATTCCTGCAAATGGTGACCCTTGGGGGAAACACCGTGATTATGGCGGACGAATGCCTGCACCCCTTCCTGCACAGCCTAATTGGGAAGGTGGAGGGACACTTTCTGTTTGAATTGGACAATCTCGCCAAGCTAAATGGGGAGCTGCGGAAATATGGCTATCAGATGAATCCCACCCACCATATGTTCCTGCCCGGCTGCAATATCCGGATGGAGGCTTGCTGCCAGGTGAAGTGGCTTTACGGTAGCGAGATTCAGCCCTTCTACGGCGATTCCCGGTTCCCCAATGCCATCGCCTACCCTGCCCCCTGCCCTATGCGGCCGGACAGAATCGTTGCCGTTGCCTACCATGGGGACACCATCCTGGGCATGGCAGGCTGCTCAGAGGATGGGCCGCATTGGCAGCAAATCGGTATTGATGTCCTACCGGAATACCGCTCCCGAGGAATTGGCTCGTATCTTGTAAATGCACTGAAAAATAAGATTGTCGCCATGGGGGACATCCCATTCTACGGCACCGCCGCCGCAAACATCCGGTCACAAAATATCGCCATCCACTGCGGTTTCCGGCCGGCCTGGGTAGAAACCGAAGCCCAAAAAATCAGAGACAGCTCCCAGGCATAAATACCCCCGCCTAGACCCGAAGAAAGAGCGCCGCTGAGAATACAGCGGCCCAGAAATTACAAAAGCACCCGGTTTCACTAGAAAACCGGGTGTTTTTCTGGAGCTAGTGACCTGACTCGAACAGGCGACCTTCTCATTACGAGGGTTGGTCGATGTGTTTTATATTGTTCAGTTTCTTGTAATAATGTTTTGACTTTTTAATGATTCTCAGGAAAAAGCAGCTAAAAGGCACTCTATTTTTGAGTGCCTTTTTTCAGCGTTTACTACCGTGTTCACACACCTGTTAGGCAAATGTTAGGCAAGCGAATAACCTCTACCAATTCTTAATCCGCACATACTTAGGGCGTGCCTCTGGACTGTTAAACAGAAAATTTTGATACTCTAGTAACAGCTCAACGGATGCACCCTTTTTTATTTTTTCCTTGTACTCCGAACACTTTTCACAAAACGAATTAAATGTATCTGTGTATTTAGGAGCAGCCCTGTATTCATCAGCTCTCCACCTAAGTCTTTCGTACTCTGCCAGCCTCTTTTTCTCCAATTTGTCCTTTATTGCTTTCACAGCCTCCGCACAGGAATAATCTCCGTATTCAGGGAAAGGCGAATGGCGACTACAATACTTTACCTTTAAGTTCGATGTCAAAAAATATCTTCCACAATGAGCACATTTGGAGATGGAATATCTATTGTAAACACAACAGTGTACCAATGAAAAAACAAAATCTACCATTGTGCGGCATGAATAATACCGGAACACATTGGGGTCAAACTCAGACTCCTCAATAGCCTGTTTATCAAGTATGCGCCATTTGTCTAACTCTTTTGAGAATCTTTCAAAAGCCAATAGTGTTAGGATGGAGTTAATATTTCTATACCTGTCTGATGATTCACCTTTTTTGTATTCGATGCTGATTCCATAAAAAGATCGGAAATCATCAAAATTCTCCAGATTAGCCTTTTTCAGGTAATCAGTTTTCTCAAAATAATCAGATAGCAGCTGCCATGCACCCCTTGGGTCTGCATAATTAAAGAACTCGTTCGACTGCACACCATGTTCAAATCGTTCGGTTAGCTTCTCGTATATTTCACATAAAAATGTTTCAGCAGAATATTGGTAAACACTTTTCGTTGAAAACAAATAGACCGTTCCACTCCGTATCTCTAAACTGACAACCGACTCAGCTTCTTTTGCCATGGTTCCTTCTCCTGAAATGTTTCGTATTTTCAATTCTAATTATATCATCGAAAAATACCAAAATCAACAACAAAAAGTGAATTAAAATGAAGTCACCAAACGAAAGGAAAGGAGCCTTTACGAAAATGGAAAATACAATCCCGGTTTTTTTATCTATCCGTGAAACGGCGAAATCTGGAATTCTTACAGAGTATCGGTTACGCTGCATGGAAAAGTCTGGAGAACTGCCCTGTATCTACGCTGGCAAAAAATGCCTCATCAATGTTGACTTGCTCATTGCACAGCTCAATGATTTACAGAAAGGAGGTACTCAAAAATGACCCAATGTGAACGCATTCTCCGCCACCTCCAGGACGGTAACACACTGGCCCAGGCCGAGGCCTTTTTGGAGTATGGAGTCGGCCGACTGTCTAGCCGAATATGTGATCTCCGGCGGGCGGGCTACCCTATCAAGGGCGAGTTCGTCACCCAGAAAAACAGATACGGGGAGCCTTGTACATTTGTTCGGTATTCGCTGAATGAAACCAAGGGGGCTTGATTATGGCCGCTCTGAGAGATAAACATCCATCCTGGTTCAAGCTGAAAACCGAGCGGCGGCAGCTTATCAAAGAGTTGCCACCGGAAACGGCAGTCACCGTTCTTCTAGCCTGTCTGGATTATTTGGAAATCGGAAGTTTTCCTGATTCCATGCATCCGATTGAGAGAATCGCCGCTTCTGCTTTTCTTCCTGACTTGGAAGAAGCCTGGGCAAAGTATACCAAACGGGTATCAAATGGCTCAAAGGGAGGTGCCCCCAAGGGCAATAAAAACGCCCAGAAAACAAAACAACCATACGGTTGCATTCGCCCCCATATGGGGCCATTCGGGGCAGAAGTAGAAGAAGACCCCCTAAAGGGGGATTCTTCTACTAACTGGGGTGTAGATAATAGGGACGGGGAACCACCCCTTTGTGGGGGCGGCCCCCCTACCCGGTTCTATGTGGATAATGCTACCGGGAAAGTGGTTGACAGAGGGGAGGCGTGGGGATGAACCCGGAACAATATCTTTGTGGGGCTATCCTGATTTCCGGCGAATCAGTCATAAAAGCCATACGAGGCATTGTCACCCCTGATTGTTTCCAGCTGGAAACCTACCGGGCAATCTTCACAGCTGCGCTTTCTCTAACGGAGAGCGATTCCCCCGTTGACCCGGTTTCTATCGCCGCCACAGCGAAGCGGCAGGGCGTGGAGCTTTCAAACAAGCTTCTTTTGGAGCTGATGGAGATTGTACCGACTGCGGCGAATTGTGTTGACTACGCCCACCGTGTGGCGGAGGATGCCCGCACACGGGCTGTAAAGGAATTAGCTGAGCGAATACAGAGCGATACCGTTTCCAGCGCTGACGAGCTTTTAGCGACTTTGCAGCGAGAGACCGAGGCAATACGGGGCAGCAGCTACCAGCGAGGGCTATTGACCCCCAATGATACCCTCCACCGCTTCATGGACTATGTGGTTCGAGCCGGTGAAAAACGGGATAACTTCATTTCCACGGGTTTTAAGGGGCTGGACAGCATTTTAGGCGGCGGTTTCATTCGTGGCGGTCTGTACATACTGGGGGCACGCCCAGCCGTGGGCAAATCCACCTTTGCTGTGAACCTTGCCGACAACATCAGCGGAAATACCTTGTTCGTCAGCCTGGAAATGACCCCTGAGCAGATCACCGCTAAGCGAGTTTCCCGCCGCGTCGGGTTATCTTCTTCCCGCTTGCTATCCGGTCAGCTGTCAGATCAGGCATGGGAGAAAGTGGCAATGGCTTCCAGCGATATTTCCCAGCGGGGCTTGTATTTGAACAGCCGGTATGATTTGACCGTTCAGCAAATTGCCCTACTGGCCCAGGCCGTGCCGGAACTGCGGGCCGTGATTGTGGATTATCTCGGGCTGATTCAGCCCGCCACCCGAAGCGCTTCAACCTACGAAAATATTTCTCAAATCAGCCGGGAGCTAAAGCGCATGGCTATTTCGCTGAATGTCCCCGTAATCTGCCTTTGTCAGTTGTCCCGGCAGGTGGAGAGCCGCCAGAACAAGCGGCCCATGCTGTCAGACCTGCGAGACAGTGGGGCCATCGAGCAGGATGCGGACGGGGTGCTGTTCCTGTACCGGGACGATTATTATTCCGGCGGCCCTGCTGATGGGCAACCGTCAGCCGTGGAATTGAGCGTGGCAAAGAACCGCCACGCCCAGATTGGGGAGACAAGTTTCAATCTCTGGCTGAAATACAGCTACTTCAAGGAGGCGGAGGGATGAAGCGAAAGCCGAAGCGCCGGAACAGGTGGAGACGGTACGAGGAAAAAAAGAATGCACTGGCCGCCCGGGGATTAACCCCGGCGGCCTATGAGAAAGCATTGCGGGAGCTGACCCAAAAGCTAAAGCTGTGAGCCGCCACCTCGCCCCGGCCATCAGGGCCGGGGCGGCTCCACAGCGGTCAAAACCGGACAATGACGGACAGGAGGTGTACATTTGACGCCCAGCGAAGAAAGGGCCTTGTCGGCCCTGATAACCAGCAAGAACAAGAAGGAAGCAGCGCAGAAAACCGGAATCACAGAGCGGACATTGCGCCGGTATTTTGAAAGCCCGGAATTTTGCAAGCGCTACCGGGAAGCTTTCGCCCAGGTGGTGCAGGATGCCACCCGGCAGGCGCAGCAGCTTCTAGCGCCCGCATTGTCTACCCTGGAATCGGTTATGGCGGATGAAGGTATTCCGGCAGCGG
>ENA-OZAA01000275-OZAA01000275.1-human-gut-metagenome-genome-assembly--contig:-NODE-275-length-33286-cov-8.918089_pt1 | contig 33286 bp, 26 predicted proteins | sample MGYA00244204_ERZ653492 | MGnify/ENA primary metagenome ERZ653492 (study PRJEB26926, sample SAMN06164980) | human gut metagenome | biome: ENVO:00009003; feature: ENVO:2100002; material: ENVO:00002003... | reverse complement strand
TACGAGATCCTGAGATGTCTCGTGGGCTCGGAGATGTGTATAAGAGACAGGCTGTTCAGCGAGTACGATCAGAAAACGAAATTTTACAACAAGAAGAAAGAACTTGTCTACACCGAGATCATGCTGCCGTCCCATGCGCCGCCCGGATTTGCAGACCGGGCAACCCTCTGGAACGCCGTAGAAGCCGTGGAGAATCAATGGAACTCACAGCTTGCCCGCCGCATTGTGCTGGCATTTCCGGTGGAAGTCCCGAAAGAGCAATATCTCTCCATGATAAAAGAATTTTGTCAGGAGCAGTTTGTTTCCAAGGGCATGATCGCCGACTTTGCCATCCACGACAAGGGCGATGGAAACCCACACGCCCACATTCTGCTGACGCTCCGGGCAATGGACGAACACGGCAAGTGGCTTCCGAAAGCCCGAAAGGTATACGACCTTGATGAAAACGGCGAGCGCATCCAGCTCCCCTCTGGCAATTGGAAGTGTCACAAGGAAAATACCGTGGACTGGAACGACCAGAAGTACGCCGAGGTCTGGCGGCATAGCTGGGAGACCATCACCAATCGCTATCTGGAAGCTGCTGGCAGACCGGAACGTGTTGACCTGCGCTCCTTTGAGCGGCAGGGCATCCAGCAGATACCGACCGTGCATCTCGGCCCCGCCGCACACCAGATGGAAAAGCGTGGGGTGGAAACCTTTCTCGGCAACCTGAACCGGGATATTCGAGCCGCCAACAGCCTGATGCAGTCCATCCGCAGCGCTATTCGTGGGCTGCAACGCTGGATCGCAGACCTGAACGAAAAGAAGCAGCTTCTTCTGGACGCACTGGAAAAGGCGAAGGAGCCCACGCTGTCCGACCTGCTGGTGGATTACTTCAATCTCCGCAACGAACAGCGCAGCGATTGGTCGAGTAGAGCGCAGATAAAATGTACCGCCCGTGACCTTGCCGAAGTCATGCAGGCTGTTGATTATCTGAAAGCTCATTCTCTGAACACCGTTGAGGATTTGAACCAAGCCATTGACAGCTTAAACCAGACCGCCGCCCCTCTCCGCAGACAGTTGAAGCAGAACGAAAACCGTATGCGGGCAATCGCCCAGATCAAGGATGCTGCCGCCGCCCATGCCAAGCTGAAGCCCATCCACGACACCTTTATCAAGAAGAACTTCAAGTTGACCAAGGACGCTTATGCCGCCCAGCACAAAGAGGAGCTGGACACCTTTAATAAAGCTGTCCGCACTCTGATGAAACTGAACGGCAGCACAGCGGTAGATTTTTCGGCATTGGATGCCGAATTTTCTGCGCTGCAATCCGGCAGCGCAGAACTGCGTACCAAACTGGAAACCTTGCAGCCGGATGTCTCTGCCCTGAAAAATATCCGCAAGTATATCGACATGGTGCTGAATAAGCAGCAGCTTTCCGCACCGGGCGGCAAGACCCCGGAAAAGGAATCGGTGCTGAAAAAGCTGGAGCAGTTTCAGCAGAAAAAGTCCCACCACAAAACGACTTCCACTCCCCCAAACCGCGAAGAATCGCTCTAAACGATCTTTCTGTCACCGATATGCTGTTGCAATCAGTGGCAGAAATACATAATTCGTTTTTGTTGGCTTTTGGCTATTCTCGTTGGCTAGTGAGTAAAGGCGCATTTTTAAGGTGGAAATTTTCTCCAACACCCCCATTTTAGGCCACTTTTTCTGTTAATAGTAGAAGCGCCTCTTTGAAAGCCGGTCATTTGTGACCTTTTTGTTAATTCTCAAAAAGATGGTTGTCTTTGGGCTGTTTTCGTTGCCTACCTATTGAGAGGATTTTTTCAAAGCCGGAGATTTGGTCTCAAGAATTACAATTCAATTACAAGTTTCTCACCAATGCTACGAAACAGGCGTTCTCGATGCCTACCAAGTGTAGGGCATCTTTTTCAAGACCATTCTCGGACTATTATGACGTTTTGTTTACAAAATTGCTTGCAATGCTACGAAATGGCCTTTTTCATCGGCTACCAAGTAGAAGGATGTTTTTCGTCCGTCAAAGTCCAGAAATCTTCCATATGTTCCTTGACAAGTGAATAGTTCAATCGTCCGGTACTTCACAAAAGGTACTTCTGTAACTCGCAGCCCGGTCATAACGAAGACGGGGTGGCTGAAATGCCAATGGTGCGGTGCAAGCCCGCCGCCGGACGATTCCCCACTCCTAGGGAAGTCGAGGACCAATATGGGAGACCTTAACTTATTAACGCAGTTGAGCACTTGTTTCGTGCTTTTCTGCGACTGGAGAATTGGAACCCACCAATTCTCGTTACATACTCTTTGTTCCTGATTTCTGCTTCAGCTGGAGGTGATCAACATTTCAGAATATCTTACCACGCAAACTCCGCTGCCGCCGTTTCTCCCATACCCACGCTTCCTTTTGGAACTTGACCTGAGTCAGACTGCAAAAATGACTTATGTGTTGCTACTCGACCGTGCCACACTCTCGCAGAAAAATCTCTGGATAGATGAACGTGGATTCGTGTTTGTCATTTTTACGATTTGCTCTTTGGCTGAGCAGCTAGGGCGCAGCACTGTCAGTGTTTCCAGTGCGCTTAAGGAATTGGACGCTGCGGGATTGATTGAGCGCAGACGAACGCGGTTTTCTTCGCCCAATCACATCTTTGTGAAAATTCCAAATGTTGAATAGTTCTGCGTTTTTCACGATTCAAGAACCGCCAAAATCACGATTCTGTGATGCAGATTCTTAATGGCATCTGCAAAAGATATTTTTCCTATGCAGTATAGCAGCCTTTAAGACTGTATCGAAGAAAACTTTCACCTAACCAACGTAATAAAACAAAAAGAGAAAAACGAATAGAATCCATCCATTCCTTTCCGTATTTGCACCACATGAATGAGGAGGTCTGCCCTTGAACAAAGAAAAATCTGAGAAGAAGCCCACCACACGCAAACGTGCGCCGAGAAGTCCGAAGTCCGTGCGCCTGATCGTGGAACGCCATTATATCGGCAATGTGCCGATGAATACGCTTTTTCAGCGGCTTGTGGAAGAAGAAATTCGTAAAACTGCCGAATCGTATCTCGCCGCTGGCTAATTGGACGTTTTACTGCGGAAAAGGGCTTGCATCGTCACGCAGCATCCGCTACAATGTGATTGATGAGGTCTCTTTTCCATTATGGAGGTACACATGGAAAAGGACAAAAAAGTAACTGCTTTATACTGCCGACTGTCAAAAGATGACGGTTCAAACAGCGAAAGCCTGAGCATCCGCACTCAAAAGTCGATGCTTATGGAGTATGCCACACGCAACGGTTTCGGGAATTGCCAGTACTATGTTGATGATGGTTACAGCGGTACGAACTCTGACCGCCCTGCCTTTCAGGAACTTCTGGATGATATCCGGGAAGGAAAGGTGGCAACAGTCATTACCAAAGACCAGTCCCGACTTGGACGCAACCACATCGAAACCGGAACGTATATGGAAATCTTCTTTCCTGAACACGGTGTCCGCTATATTGCAATCAACGATGGTTATGATTCCAACGAGCAATCTCAGATGGATATTGCCCCGTTCCGAAACATCATCAATGAAATGTACGCCAAAGACACTTCCCGAAAGATCAAGAGTGCCCTTCGGACACGCAAGAAAAGTGGAAAGTATATCTCCAGCGGCGCACCGTTTGGCTACCAGAAAGACCCTGCCGACCACAATCACCTTGTGATCGACCCGAACACCGCCCCCGTTGTTGAGTATATCTATTCAATGGCAGAGGAAGGGCTGGGGCTTCACCGCATCGCCAAGCGGCTCCACGATGAAAAAGTCTTGAAGCCGTGTTACTACAAGAAAGAGATGTTTGGCCGCTTTATTGATGATGAAAAGATGTATGATTGGGACAGTGCCTATATCAGTCAGGTTCTGCACAGCCCAGTCTACGCCGGACACATCATCTACGAAGCCAAGCCCACCGTGTCCATGAAATCCAAAAAGCGGCGTTATATTCCGTTTGAAGAACGCGCTATCGTTCCGAATACACATGAAGCAATCATCCCACAAGACCGTTGGGAGAACGTGCAGCGAATCCTTTACAGCCGTTCCAGTAGTTTTATGTGCGATAAGACCGACTACGACAATATCTTCAAAGGCATCGTCCGCTGTGCAGACTGCGGCAGAACGATGTTAGTCAAGGTCGAGCACAGGCGCAAACGTAACAGTGTTCTGGATCAGACCTTTTATTGTTGCAGCACTTATCGGAAATATGGTGCGAAAGCCTGTGACTCGCATAATTTGGAAGCCCGTGTTCTGCATGAAGCTGTCTTTGCGGACATTCAGGCACACGCAAAGGCCGCTGTGAGCAATCGGGAAGCCCTTGTGAAGAAGATTGCAAATCAGATGCACCTCCGGGTGTCCTCTGACCGGGCGCAGCACAAACGGGATTTGAAGCAGTGTAAAGCACGAATCGCAGAAATCGAAGACCTGTATGCAAAACTTTATGAGGACGTATCAAAGGGACTTCTCCCGGAGAAACGTTTTCAAATGCTTGCAGATCGCTACGACAAAGAACAGGCTGAACTGACCGAGAAGATTGAGCAGTACGAGCGGGAAGGCCGTGCTGAACACGATCAGCTGGACAAGATTCAGGATTTTATTGATGAAGTCAGCAAGTACGCTGGTATCACCGAACTGAACTATAAGATTCTGCATCAGCTGATTGACAAGATTCTGGTATCCAGAGCGGAAAAGGTCGATGGCGAATACGTCCAGAAAATCCAGATTTTCTACCGCTTTATCGGCCCATTGGATGCCATCGAGTAACAAAGTCAGAAAAGTCACCTCCGAGAACTATCCTACAGACGCAGGCCGCGAGGGAGAGCTAATCTTTCGGCTTGTCTACGAACAGGCAGGGTGCAGGAAGCCAGTTTCCCGTCTGTGGCTTTCCAGCATGGAGGATAATGCTATCCGTGAGGGCTTTGCAAATCTGAAACCGTCAACTGAATATGATGCACTGTATCAGGCTGCACTCTGCCGGGAACGTGCCGATTGGATGGTCGGCATCAACTGTTCCCGGCTTTTTTCCTGCCTGTATGGTCGGCCTTTGGCAGTCGGGCGTGTTATGACCCCGACACTTGCCATGACGGTGGAACGAGAAGCCGCCATTGCCGCTTTTGTGCCGGAAAAGTTCTACACGGTGGCTCTGGAACTGACGAGTGGTTTTGTGGCATCCAGCCGCCGCATTTCGGAAAAAGATGCAGCAGAAAAGCTCCTTGCGGAGTGCAGAAAGGAGATGGTATCCACGATTCAAAAAATCACGCGCAAGGAAAAGGCCGAAAATCCACCGCCGCTCTATGACCTCACCACACTCCAGCGTGATGCAAACCGTCTGCTGGGTTACAGTGCGCATCAAACGCTGAAGTATGCGCAGAGCCTTTATGAGAAAAAACTCACCACCTACCCACGCACCGATAGCTGCTATATCGCAGACGAGGATGAAGAAATGCTGGAAGAACTGGCCGAGGAACTGGAAGGATTTCTCGGCATCACTCCTGAAGATGTGGACGATGCCGTTCCCCGGACACGGCGCACCGTCAACCGGGAAAAAGTCGCCGACCATCACGCTATCCTGCCTACCCGTAGTATGTTGCAAGCTGATTTGGACGCACTGCCCAAGGGGGAGCAACACATCCTGAAGTTGATTATCGCCAGAACCCTGATGGCGGTCAGTAAGCCGTTCCGCTATCTGGAAACCCTGCTCACCACCGAATGTGCGGGCGAAGAATTCACCGCCAAAGGGAAGGAAATTCTGGACGAGGGATGGAAAGCTGTGGAGCGCAAGGTGCTGGCCGATATTCTGAGCCGTAAAAAGGAGTTCACCGCTCTGCCGCCCGTGGAAGAAAGCGAGTGCGGCATCCTCAACGCTGAACTGAAAGAAGGCCAGACCTCACCGCCGAAGCATTTCACAGAAGATACGCTCCTGCACTCTATGGAAACGGCCAGCGCGGACAGTATGCCGGAGGATGCAGAACGTCAGGGCATTGGAACTCCGGCTACGCGAGCGGCTATTATCGAAAAATTAGTGGCAAAGGGCTTTCTGGAGCGCAAAGGCGACAAGAAAACCAAAGTGCTGCTGCCTACCGACAAGGGCAAAGCCCTGATTACAGTGATGCCCGAAGAAGTCCAGTCCGCTGACATGACTGCCGACTGGGAAACAAAACTGCTGCGCGTGGAGCGCGGCGAGATGGAGCCAAAGACATTTATGACTGAAATCAACGATATGATCTCCTCGCTGGTAAACACCACCGAGGCCGTGAAAGGAGCGAGTGCGCTTATGAAAAATAAAGTGATTGGTATCTGCCCGAACTGTGGCAAATCTGTTGTGGAGCGCGAAAAGGGCTATTTCTGCGAGAACCGGGAATGCCGATTTGTACTGTGGAAAGACAACGCCTTCTTCAAGCGTCTGGGCAAACGGATGGATGCTCATGTAGCCGACAAGTTGCTGCGGGACGGCCGTGTCCGCCTGAAAGACTGCCGTAGTGCCAAGGGCAAGACCTACAATGCAACGGTTTTGCTGACCACTGAAGCCGATGGTCGCAGCAAATTCTCGCTGGAATTTGAGGGCAGTTGCTGATGGAAAAGCTAAATGAAGCGGTCTACCTCATCAACGATGAACGCTATCTGCACCTCCGGGAAAACGGCGCAGGTGTCGGCTTTGCCACTTATAATAAGGTAACGGGTGAACCTCTGGAAAGCGGGCAGATCTCCGAAAAAAATCTGCCGCCGGATGGCAGGAACATGATGTCTGCTGCCCGGAACTGGTATCTGTTTGAACTTTCGGAAGATGAGCGCAAGGTCATCCAACTTGAAAGCATAAAAATTCTCGAAAGCGTTCCCGCATCCGGCATCCACAAACGGCGTATTTGGGAGCCTGAAACGATGCCAAAAGATATTCGGCTCATCAACAGTCACTATGACGATCTCTACCGAATTCCTGATGGTGGTGTGATTCAAGTGGACTACCCGGATGGCCGCAGTTTTACGGCAAAGCTGGAACATTTGGATGATTACCACTTTGATATGGGCGGTCTGGGCAATGTGTTCCACATCTGCCAGTTTGCCGATGTTATGGGCAGGAACCACGCAGATTTCTACCCAGAAATTCAGACGCAGGATAATCAGGGTGCATGGGAGCTGGGCGGCAAGGGCTATATTGCTATCCAGTCCTGTGATGATGGCTGGGATTATACACTTTATCACAGCGACTTTTCCGTGATGGATGGCGGGCAGGTTGACGCGCCGGAGCTGACAATTCAGGAAGTCAGGGAGCAGATTCTGGAAGCACATCACATGGAAAAGGGGCGACGGCTGTTGCAGGACTATGACTTCGTCATGGACAGAGCCGCAGAAGCTGAAGAACTTGGTGCAAACAACCGCCCTTCCACGCTGGAAAAACTGGCTTCGCTGGTTGGCGCAAAAGAAAAATGCGATGTCCCGGAGTGCAGCCCCGTTGGGTGCCGGAAAGCGAGGGATGCTCATGAACTTTAATGGCGAAGAATTGATGCTGATGATGCTCTACAATTCCGGCACTCGACTGGGGTTGATGCAGGAACTGCGGCTTATGCAGTGCTACCTGATGCCCGATGAGATTGCTCTGCGGGAGCTGTCGGAGGGGGTTATCGAAAAACTGAAGTTGATGACCGATGCACAGTTTGCAGAAGTCGAGTTTCCTATGAACTAATTTTTGCCGCCTGCGGGCGGTGTACATATCCTCTTTTACAATGCGGTTCAGTGTGGTATACTGAACTCGACAACTCGGAATTTATCTGTATGATAATTCTGCAAAATAAAAAAACATAGAATAGGTAAAATCTGAGTAAAGAATGTCTATAATGGTTCCGTAAAATCACGAAAATCATATTTTACGTACAGACATAAGCCGTGTCAAAATTTATACTAGATAGATGTAAGCTCATGTCCATATAAAACATCGCCTCAATCAAGGCCAGAACACGAAGCCATAGAAAGGATGATTCTATGAAATTATTAAAGCATGCCAATGTTTACACACCAGCTCCTCTCGGTAAAAGGGATGTGCTGATCGAGGGGGAGAGGATCCTCCGAATCGCGGAAGAAATCACAGGCTATGATGAACTTCCGGATGTCGATGTCTATGATCTCTCGGGAAAGACCCTCGTGCCGGCCTACATCGATCTGCATGTGCATATCACCGGTGGCGGCGGAGAGCAGGGTCCGGCTTCCCGTGTGCCGGAGTCTTCACTCAGCACCTTTTTTAAGAATGGTATCACGACCGTCGTCGGGCTTCTGGGCACGGACGGCATCACGAGAAGCCTCGAGAACCTGGTGGCGAAGGCCCGTGCACTGACAGAAGAAGGCATGACGGTGTATACATTGACCTCGTCCTATGGCTACCCGCCGACGACACTCACCGGCAGCGTCGAGCGGGACATCGTTCTGATCCCACCGATGATCGGTGTGAAGGTCGCGGTATCTGATCATCGAAGCTCGAATCCGGGTGGAGCGGAGCTGATCGCACTGGCAACAGCTGCACGCCGCGCCGGTCTGCTAAGCGGCACACCGGGGCTCGTGACGATGCACATGGGCAGCGGGAAGGCGAAGCTGGATCCGATTTTCTACGTACTGGATCACTCGGATGTACCGGCGAAGAACCTACTCCCGACGCATATGCTGCGCTCACCAGAGCTCATCGACGCTGGCGTAGAGCTCGTGAAGCGAGGCGGCTACATCGACTGTACCGCCGGCTCGGATGAGGTGGCGGTGAAAGAGGATGCCCGAAAGCTCTTTGATTTACTGCACCGCGAGGGCGTAAATCCGGATCATGTGAGCCTGTCAAGTGACGCCTACGGAAGCCAGCCGCGTTTTAACGACGCAGGCGAGTGCGTGGGACTGACCTATGCGTCGCCGAAGTACCTGCATAAAACCATCCGGGCGCTGGTGCGCATGGGCATGCCGCTCGAGCAGGCACTGAAGCTTCTGACGACCACACCGGCGACTCTGCTCGCGCAGGATGGCCGAAAGGGATGCATCGCCGCAGGCGCCGACGCAGATCTCCTCGTACTGGATGAAGAGCTCGAGATCGACAGCCTCTTCGCGCGAGGACAGCTCGCGCTGTGGCAGAAGGAACTGCGCATGAAGGGAAGATTCGAAGAGTAAAGCGGATTTTATATCCTCTAGTTAAGATCATTGCTTATGCTGGCAGTTCAGCAGAAGGATACCCGAAAGAAATAAAATTATTTTTCTTTCTGTTTTTGATTGACAAATCGGAAGTTGACAAAGGAGTTGAGCTGATATGAAAAAGAAAATCATCATATTGCTGTCTGTTGTGATAATTCTTTTGATGGGCATTGTTGTATGGTTTAATATTCCACTCGACTTGATGGACTTAGACCCTAATGAGGTCATGGAAATAGTTGTTTTCAATGGCAATAGCGGAAACGCAACACATATTACCGACAAAGAGCAGATTCAGCATATTGTCGAAAATTTGAATGGCGTCGAAGTAAAGCGGTCAAAGCCATCTTTGGGATATATGGGATATAGTTTCAAAGTTACTATTTATTTGTCTGATGGCAACGAGGCAGGCGATTGGAATAATTTTATTATCAATTCAGATGATACAATTAGAAAAGATCCATTTTTCTATTCTGTTACAAAGGGAAATATTGATTACAGCTATATTGAAGGTATCGTAGAATAACAAAAATTCCAGTTTGTCGATGATTATCAACCGGGATAGTGTCATAAGCCATCGCTCCGAAAAAATTCATAACCTGCAAGAAAGTGGTCTTGATAGAATGCTTCGATTCATGCTATACTAAAACCAGTTTTAATACATAAAAATGAAAGCGAGGCTTGCCAATGGACACCACAAAACGCTCTCCCCTTGACCGCCTGCTCTTTGCCACTTTTCTGAAAGGCCGAACTTCTTCTCGTGATATATGGGAAGAAAAGGGCGATATGACCCCCGAAGATAACAAGAAGATCATTGAGGAAACCAACGAAATCATCAACGATGATTCCACCTATCCTTTCATCAGCTACCTGTCCGACCTGCTTGCAAAATCCAAGCCCTCCGATGATGCTGTCAAGAAACTGCACGACTGCATCGACAAGGTTGCGGTGGCACTGGGACAGGACAGCACCGATGTGTTCCGCGCCCTGCTTGCAAAACTGATCGAGCAGCCGGAGGAAAATCAGACATTTGACCGTCTACTTGAGATGGCAGAAAAATTCGCCGCAAAATACGATTAAAATACCATAGATTCCATAAGCGAGTGACCTGAAAAGGCCGCTCGCTTTTTTGTTTTCCACGAAACATGAAGGGAGGAACGCAATGCCAAATAAAACGCAAGAATATCTTAATCTCGCCCAGCAAACAGCAAAGGAACTGACCCGGTATTGGGAAAACTGGACGGACTATCTGACCACTGCATCCCGGTTGTATAAATACAGCTATGCAGACCAGCTCATGATCTACGCCCAGCGTCCTGATGCTACCGCCTGTGCCAGTTTCGACCTCTGGAACAACCGCATGAACCGCTACGTCAGGCATGGCTCCAAGGGCATCGCCCTGTTAGACCAGTCCAGCAGTGTCCCACGTCTGCACTATGTCTTTGATGTGAGCGATACCGGGGTGCGCCGCAATTCTCGTGACCCTGAGGTGTGGCAGCTCGGCCCTGATCTGGTTCAGCCTGTGTCAGAAATGCTTGCCAGAGAATACGGTGTCCGGCATGAACGAATCACCCAGCAGATCGCGGACATTTGCGGCAAGCTGGTGGATTCCTATTGGGATAACAACAGCGGTGACATTCTCGACATCGTTGACGGCTCGTTCCTGATGGATTATGATGAAGCCGGACAGGAGTTCCAGTTCAAATCTGCCGCCGCAATCAGCATCCTGTATACGGTTCTGGAACGCTGCGGCCTTGAGCCGGACGGTCATTTTGACCGTGACGATTTTCAGGCCATCTTCTCTTTTTCCACGCCTGCCGCCGTGTATGCGCTGGGCACCGCAGTCAGCGAATGCAGCCGGGATGTGCTGCGCAACATCGAGCGAACCGTAAAAACGACAATCCGCCGCCGCAATGTAGAAAGGAGCCAGTATGAATATGAACAGCAGGAACGTGACCTACTCGACCGTCGGGGACTACCAGCTCCCGAACCTGACCCTGCCCCAGCAGGAGAAAGCACTGGGCAAATACGGCAGACTGCGCCGGACTTACCTGATGAAGCATCGCCCGGTGCTGTACAATTCGATGCTCCTGTCGGGGACTCTGCATCCGCACCTGTTGGAAGTGGAACAGACCGTAGAGAGCCGGATGCAGCAGACCATGCAGGAACTGCTGAAGCAGAACCCGGCTCCGAACAAAGAGCGGCATCAGATGGAGTGGGTGCAGCACATGAACAGCCTGAAAGCACAGGCCGAGGAACTGGTGATGAACGAGCTGATTTACAGCTAAGTTTCTTCGATGTGGCTATTCCCACCGAAGCCGAACAAATTGAATCCATCGACCAAGCGGAGAGCGAAAAATCGCCCTCCGCTTTTGTTTTGTCGCAGGCGGAGATTGAAAATGCGCTGCGGAGAGGTTCCAATGTTGAAGGCAGCAAACTTCGGATATGGAAAATTTATCAGTTGCAGCCTGACCGAAAACTCCGGGCAAAAGCTCTTGCCAAAGAATATGCACCGTATGGCCCCGGCGGTTCTTCACACACTTATCTGGACGGAAGCAGTGGTTGGCTTGACCATGACAGCAAGGGTCTGACGTTTGAGCATTATCCCGACCATCAGAAAGTGCTTCTCCGCTGGGATCGGGTCGAAAAATATATTGACCTGATGATTCAGTCTGACCGCTACCTGTCGGACAAAGAAAGAAGAGCCATCGACTTTCCCCTTGAACTGAACGCCGCCAGTGCAGCCGAATACACTGCATTAAAGGCGCAGCACCCGGATACTCTGGTTGGATTTGAAGCTGGCGGCAATTTTATGTTCTATGGAGAAGATGCTGCCAAGGTCGCAAAAGTTCTCAACAGTGCTTTGTTTACGAGAGAAACAGCACTGGGCGAAGTTCAGGTCACAGGCTTTCCACCTAGCTTATGGGTAAGAAAGTCAAAAGAATTGTGGTCTGCGGGCAATGATGTTTACCTTGCCGGATTGAACGAAGATGGGACTCATCACCAGACTAAACATCTGCACAAAGAGGACTATCTGCCCATCGGCTCCATCATCAATATGGATGGCCGGAAATTTCGGATTGACGGAGTGGATTTTGATAAGGGCAAGGTTTCCTTGCAGGATATGGCACTGGCCGACCTGCGGATGCCAATTTTCCGGGAAGAGCCGCTGGCTCTTGTCCGGGAGTTGTACGAGGAGCAGGATATGATGGGACACCCCCTGCCCGATTACAAGGTCGGTGACAATGCTATCGTTGACCTTCCTACCCGAACCATCGAAGGAACAATCGGCTATGTGGGCGAAACCGATGTTCGCATCGACACCAGTGCGCAGGGCTATTCGTGGAGCAACGAGGTGCTGAACAAACAGCAGTTCGAGGACAGTCTGCGACGGGATGAGCCTACGTCTGATGAATCACTGGACAAGCTGCCTATCTCTGGGGAGGTCAACGGCGAATGGCAGACCTTCCCGGATGCCGCTGCCTTGGATGAAGCCCTGAATGCCGAACCTGCGCCGGAGCCTGCCGGGAACTTCCACATCACGAACGATCATTTGGGCGAGGGCGGTGCAAAACAGAAATACGCCCGGAATATTGCCGCCATCCGCACCCTGTTCCAGTTGGAGCAGGAACACCGTGGAGCCACCGCCGAGGAGCAGGAAATGCTTTCGCAGTATGTTGGATGGGGTGGTCTGCCGGATGCCTTTGACCCTGACAAGGACAACTGGGCAAAAGAGTATACCGAACTGAAAGGACTGCTCTCCGAAGATGAATATGCTGCTGCCCGTAGTTCTGTTCTGAATGCCCACTACACCAGCCCAACCGTTATCCGCGCTATCTATGATGCAGTCGAAAAAATGGGCTTCCGCAGCGGCAACATTCTGGAGCCGAGCATGGGCGTGGGCAACTTCTTTGGTATGCTGCCGGACACCATGCAGGACAGCCGCTTATACGGCGTGGAACTGGATAGCATCACAGGCCGCATTGCACAAAAGCTCTACCCGGAAGCCAGCATTAAAGTTGCTGGATTTGAAACCACTGACCGCCGCGATTTCTATGACCTTGCCGTGGGTAATGTTCCCTTTGGCCAATACCGGGTAAACGACAAGGCGTACAACAAACTTGGTTTCAGCATCCACAACTATTTCTTTGCCAAAGCCCTCGACCAAGTGCGTCCGGGCGGCATTGTGGCCTTTGTCACTAGCCGTTACACGCTGGACAGTAAAGACAGCTCTGCCCGCAAGCACATTGCAGAACGCGCTGATTTACTGGGAGCTATCCGTTTGCCGAACAATGCGTTCAAGGCAAATGCTGGAACAGAAGTTGTCAGCGATATTATTTTTCTGCAAAAGCGTGACCGCCCTATCGACCATGAGCCAGACTGGGTACAGCTCGGCAAAACGGAAGATGGCTTTGCCATCAACCAGTATTTTGTAGACCACCCGGAGATGGTGCTGGGTGAGCTGACTTCTGAAAGCACCCAGTATGGTCGTGAGGAATGCACCGTGCGCCCCATCGAGGGCGCAGTGCTGGCCGACCAGCTTGCCGAAGCAATCCAGCATATTGAGGGACAGTACGCTGAAGTTGAGGTGGAAACACCAGATATTGCGGATGCTGAAAATGAAAAGCACATTCTTCCGGCTGACCCGGATGTGAAGAATTTCTCCTACACGGTGGTAGACGGTGAGGTGTACTACCGGGAAAATTCGGTCATGACACAGGTGGAGCTTTCTGACACTGCCAAAGGCCGTGTGAACGGGATGGTGGAGCTGCGGCAGATTGTCAACGAACTTATCGACCAGCAGTTGAATGACTACCCGGATGCTGACATTCAGGCAACGCAGGATAAGCTGAACACCGCCTACGATGCCTTTTCCGCAAAGTACGGTCTGCTGAATGACCGTAAGAACGGCAGATTATTTGAGCAGGATTCCTCTTACTATCTGCTGTGTTCTCTGGAAAATCTGGATGAGCAGGGTCAGCTCAAATCCAAAGCGGCAATGTTCACAAAACGCACCATCCGCCCGGAACACACCGTCACCAACGTGGACACGCCCACGGAAGCTCTGGCGGTTTCCATCGGAGAACATGGCCGGGTGGACTTGCCCTATATGGCAGAGTTGCTCGGTACTCCCGGTGACTATGAGCGCATTACCAGTGAATTGTCCGGCGTCATCTTCAAAGACCCCGGCGCAGACCCCACCGACCCGGAAGCAGGCTGGCAAATGGCGGATGAATACTTGTCCGGCAATGTCCGGGCAAAACTGCGCATAGCACAGCTTGCTGCTGAAACCAACCCGGAGTTTGCAGTCAACGTCACCGCATTGGAAAAGGCGCAGCCGAAAGACCTTGAAGCGTCTGAAATTGATGTGCGGCTGGGTGCAACATGGCTTGCGCCGGAGATCATCCAAAAGTTTATGGCAGAAACTTTCCAGATTCCCTACTATCTGCGTCATGCAGTTAAAGTGAGATATTCTCCCTATACCGCAGAATGGCGCATTGAGGGCAAGTCGGCTATGGGCAGAGGCGACATTACCTCCACCGAAACCTATGGCACATCCCGCGCCAATGCCTACAAGATTCTGGAAGATACGCTCAACTTGAAAGATGTGCGCATCTATGATGCCATTGAAGATGAAGAAGGCAGACCGAAGCGCGTCCTGAACAAAACGGACACCATGCTGGCGCAGCAGAAACAGCAGGTAATCAAAGATGCTTTCGCCAACTGGATCTGGCAAGACCCCCAGCGGCGCATTGCACTGGTGAAGCAGTACAACGAACTGTTCAACAGCAACAGACCGCGCGAATACGATGGTTCCCACATCCACTTTGTCGGTATGAACCCGGAAATTTCGCTCCGGGAACACCAGCGTAACGCCATCGCTCATGTGCTTTATGGCGGTAATACGTTGCTTGCACACGAAGTGGGAGCCGGAAAGACGTTTGAGATGGCAGCATCCGCAATGGAAGCCAAACGGCTGGGGCTGTGTCAGAAAAGTCTTTTTGTGGTGCCAAATCATCTGACGGAGCAATGGGCGGCAGAGTTTTTGCACCTATACCCCAATGCCAAGCTGCTGGTGGCTCGAAAAAAGGACTTTGAAACCGCCAACCGCAAAAAATTCTGTGCTAGAATTGCGACTGGGGACTACGATGCGGTCATCATCGGTCATTCACAGTTTGAGCGCATCCCGTTGTCCTATGAGCGTCAAGAACGCATTATTCAGGAGCAGATTGATGAAACGCTTGCCGCCATCAACGAACTGAAAGCCACTGCTGGCGAAAATTTCAGCATCAAGCAGATGGAAAAGACACGCAAAACGCTGGAAACCAAGCTGGAAAAGCTACGCTCCGATGCGAGAAAGGATGATGTTATCACCTTTGAGCAGTTGGGCGTGGATAGGCTTTTTGTGGATGAGAGCCATTTTTACAAGAACCTTTTCCTCACGACAAAAATGCGCAATGTCGCTGGTTTGTCTACAAGTGAAGCGCAAAAATCGAGCGATATGTTCGGAAAGTGCCGCTACTTGGATGAGATCACAGGTGGGCGCGGCGTGGTGTTTGCTACGGGAACGCCCGTGAGCAACTCCATGTCGGAGCTGTACACGGTCATGCGCTATCTGCAATATGGCACACTCCAGCAAAAAGGGCTGACACACTTCGACTGCTGGGCATCTACTTTTGGTGAAACCACCACCGCCATTGAACTTGCCCCGGAGGGTACGGGCTATCGAGCGCGCACTCGATTTGCGAAGTTTTTCAACCTCCCGGAACTGATGTCGATGTTCAAAGAGGTTGCCGACATTAAAACCAGCGGTCAGCTTCATCTGCCTGTGCCGGATGCAAAGTTTGAAACCGTGGTAGCGAAACCGTCCGAGATTCAGAAAGAAATGGTGCAGGAGCTGAGCAGACGCGCTGCGAAAATCCACTCCGGCACGGTGGATGCGTCCGAGGACAATATGCTGTGCGTCACCAACGATGGCCGAAAGATCGGTCTGGATGTTCGCCTGATGAACCCCATCCTGCCGGACGACCCCAACAGCAAGCTGAACACCTGTGTTCGGAACGTGCTGCAAATCTGGGCGGATGGCAAGGAGCAAAAGCTGACGCAGCTTCTGTTCTGCGACCTCTCGACACCAAAGAACGATGGCAACTTTAATGTCTACGATGATATTCGCAAGAAATTGGTCGCCGCCGGGGTGCCGGAAAGTGAAGTTGAGTTCATCCACAATGCCGACACCGAAGCAAAAAAGGCCGCATTGTTCTCCAAAGTGCGCTCCGGCGATGTGCGGATTCTGCTCGGCAGCACCGCAAAAATGGGAGCCGGAACAAACGTCCAACAGCGGCTTGCGGCGGTGCATCACTTGGATGTCGGCTGGAAGCCCAGCGACATGACCCAGCGCAACGGACGCATTATCCGGCAGGGCAATATGAATAAGGAAGTCAAGGTGTTCAACTACGTCACAGAGGGAACTTTTGACAGCTACTTGTTCCAAACTTTGGAGAATAAACAGCGATTCATCAGCCAAATCATGACTTCAAAATCCCCGGTACGCTCTTGCGATGATGTGGACGAACAGGCTTTGTCTTATGCAGAGATCAAGGCATTGTGTGCTGGAAATCCGCTCATCAAGGAAAAGATGGATTTGGATGTGCAGGTGGCGAAACTGAAAGTGCTGAAAGCCGACCACCAAAGCCAGAAGTTCCGTCTGGAAGATAAGCTGCTCACAAAATTCCCGGCTGACATTCAGGAAGCGAACGCCTATCTAGCTAGAGTGAAAGCGGATGCAGAAGTTGCCGCCGCCCATCCGCAGGAAAAGGAGGGCTTCTGCGGTATTATCATCAAGGGCGTGACCTACGATGAGAAAAAAACTGCTGGCGAACGCCTTCTCCTCGCTTGCTCCGAACTGCCCAACAGTGAGGAAAAAGTGATCGGCAGCTACCGTGGCTTTGAACTGTCCCTGCGCTTCGACACCTATCACAGCGAGTATCAGGCTCTTTTGAAAGGCCAGCGGAAATACTCGGTAGCACTGGGCAAAGACCCTCTTGGCTGCATCATCCGGCTGGATAATTCGCTGAACAATTTCCCGGAACGAATCACTTCTGCCGAAAACGAACTGGCTACCCTGAAACAACAGCAAGAAGCGGCGCAAATCGAAGTGGAAAAGCCGTTCCCACAGGAAGAAGAACTGGCTGAAAAGTCGGCTCGCCTTGCGGAGCTGAACGCACAGTTGGATATGGATGAAAAAGGTCACGAGCCGGAACAGGATGAGGAAGAACAGGAGGACGAACCTCGCCGCCCCTCGGTGCTGGCAGCACTGGAAGAAAAGGCGGACAAGACAGAAACCGTTAAGCCGCTCAAAAGTTTTCTGGACAAGGATGGTGATGCACGATGAGGGAAAAACGAGATGAAATTCTTATCCTGCGCATCACAAAATCAGAAAAAAGCCGCATTTATGAAAAGATGTTGGGCATGGGCATCCGTAGTCTAAGCGCATATATCCGTAAAATGGCTCTGGATGGCTATTGCCTGCATCTTGATTTGCAGGAATTGCGCCGTATGGCCTACCTCTTGCAAATGTGCAGTACGAACTTGAACCAATATGCCAAACGCGCCAACGAGTGCGGTCAGGTTTACGCTGCTGACGTAGAGGATTTGCGCACCCGGTTGGACGAGCTAATCGACATTGGCAAGCAGATTCTTTCTCGATTGGCTGACCTCTGATTTTTACCCCACGGCATTGCTGTGGGGTTACATAATGTATCGGCATCGTTGACACGGTGCCTATGCTCCTGTATATTAAGGCCAGAAACAGAAAGGCGGTGCTACTGATGAGGCTCGTATTTAGAATCATACTTTTCCCAATCTACCTGTTTGCGGCTTTTATGGCTCTGATGCTGAAATGGACGCTCAACTTATCAGCTTTTGTTCTTGCGCTGCCGATGCTCTATATCTTCGGCTGCGGTCTGTATACTTTGTACTGCCATGAGTGGATGCAGTTCCTGATCCTACTGGCGGCAGAGTTTGGATGCTTTGTTCTGGTCTTTGCCGGAACTGCCATTGTGGAAGCTGCAGAACGGTTCAGCGGCTGGCTGGCCGGATTAGGAGGTACGAATGAATAAAGAAATAATGACCGACTACTATCGGAATAATCCGAAAGACATTCTGAACGAACAGCTTGCAGACGACAAACCGTACCATGCACTGATTCAGAAGAAGATCGCAGCGGAAAACGCTTTGCGCTCCCTTATCAGCGAAGAAGCATGGAAACGCTATCTCAATCTGGATTCTGTCTGCAATGAATTAGAAGATATTCGGCTGGAGACCATGTACCTTGCCGGAGCCGCCGATTATGAGAGATTTTTCAAGTAAGAGTGCCGCCGTTGTGCGGCATTTTTCTTTTATAGGGGGTGATGGAATTGGCTGCAACACGTTTGATCGCTATGCGCAAAAATAAAGGAAAATCCATTGCCGCCTGTCTGCATGACCACACCAGTTATATCCAGAACCCGGACAAGACTGAACAGGGCGAACTTGTCAGCAGCTACCAGTGCAGCCCTTTGACAGTGGACGAAGAATTTATGCTGACAAAACGGCTTTATGAGCAGACCACCGGGCGCAGGCAGAAAAGTGATGTGATCGCCTATCAAGTGCGGCAGTCCTTCAGACCGGGAGAAGTGACACCTGAAGAAGCCAACCGCATTGGCTACGAATTTGCTGAGCGTTTTTTGAAAGGCAAACACGCCTTTATTGTTGCAACTCACACTGACCGGGCGCACATCCACAATCATATTATTTATAATTCGACTGCGCTGGATGGCACACGGAAATTCCGGGATTTCTTTTTCTCTGCACTGGCTGTCCAACGGTTAAGTGACCTGATTTGTCTGGAGCATCAGCTTTCTGTTATCCAAAAAAAGCCTTACCGGGAGCGGCAGAAGCGCATCCTCTACCCACCCAAAGAGAGCAACCGCGACAAGCTCTGTGCAGTGATCGACAACATTCTGCTGCACGACAAGCCCAAAGATTTTGCTGCGTTTCTGGATTCGTTGGAACAGCAGGGATATGAGGTCAAGCGCGGCAAGCATCCTTCAGTGAAAGGCAAAGGGCAGCGGCGATTTATCCGATTTCGCACATTGGGAGCCGGATACACCGAGGAAGAAATCAGAGCGGTGCTGGATGGCAAAGCTGAACACCAGCCACATCCTAAACAGCCCTTGCCTGAAAAGAAGTTCGGTCTGCTGATGGACATTCCTGCGAAAATGGCCGAGGGCAAAACCAGTGGATATAAAAAATGGGCAACAAAGTTCAACTTGAAAGAAATGTCCAAGACACTGCTCTACTTGCAGGAAAAGAAAATTGACAGTGCGGACGAACTTCGGGAACGTGCAGCGGCGGCAACAGAACGGTATCACACGCTGGGCGATTCCATCAAAGCGGCAGAGAAGCGCATAGGGGAAATCGCTGTCCTGCGGGCACACATCGTCAATTACGCAAAGACCCGCGATGTGTACGCCGCCTATCGCAAGGCCGGATACAGCAAAAAGTTTCTGGAAGCACACCGGGAAGAGATCGAACTCCACAAGGCTGCGAAAGCCGCCTTTGACGAAGCGGACTTAAAAAAGTTGCCCAAGGTAAAAGATTTGAACGTAGAATATTCCGAACTGCTCTCCCAAAAGAAAGCAGCGTACCCGGAGTATCGCAAAGCCAAAGAAGAAATGCAGGAACTGGTTCGCGCACAGAAAAATGTGGAACGGTTCTTTGCAGAAGAAAAGCAGACGCACGGAACAGAACAGGTGCGTTAATGCTGGACTGCCGGAGCTGACGATCGTGTCGGTTCCCGGCAGTCTTTTTTTGTCTTATAATCCCTATGGTGATGTACTGTTTCTTTCGATTGTGTATACAAGAAACGGCAACAGGTATTCTAAAGAGTGTAAACAACTCGATAGGATGAGGTTGCTCTATGAAAGAATTATTTGGACAGCGATTACGGGAACAGCGTTTGAAACATCATTTGACGTTGGAGCAAGTAGCAGAAAAAGCAGACCTTTCTGCCAACTATATCGGGATGGTGGAGCGAGGACTAAAGGAACCGGGGCTTGCAACCATTGTCAAAATCTTGAATGCCCTGAATATTTCAGCAGACGAACTTTTGTGCGATCTGGTTCCAAGTGCATCTCATGTGACCGATGATGAAATCAGCAAGCGGCTTGAAGGACTGACCCCTATGCAGAAGAAAGTGGCACTTGACCTTCTGGACACCTATATCACCAATCTGCCTTACCTCACCAAAGAAGAATAATCCTGCGGCAACTCTGGCGCACCAGCTTAATTTTGGCTGGTGCGCTTTTCTTTTGCAATTCTTTAGGCTATAATGTTTCTTATGGGATGTATTCATTCCCGAAGAATTGATTTCGAGGTGAACAAGATGCGAGAACCGCGATACAGTATCCTTTCCGACATCAACGATGGAATCGACCGTGCCAAGCAAGGCAAGCTGGCTCTGTACTGGCAGCGGAACATTGAACACGAATACCGCTGCAAAAAAGTGACCCCGGCAGAGCAGCAAGCCTACACCGACTTGCAGGACGTTCTTGCTGCCGTTCCGCAGTGGAGCGATGAGGAAGAACTGCGCTCCGGCATGGAGGGTATCGGTGGCCGCGTCTGGTTCTGTTACTTCTGGGAAGAACATGATTCGATGGTGCAGCTTACTGAAGATTGCAGCGGCAAGTTTACGGTTGCTTACGTTCTGGATTCGGATGTCACCCCAGAGGTGCGAAAGGCGGCTGCACAGCACGTACAACAGCAGCTTGCTGAATGTATGCAGGAGTGGGATGTTCCGCTTATGAAATCGGCTATTCCAGAAAAAGATAAATACGAATATTTAGATGAAGCGGCATCCCATCTGATGCAAGTCCTCAATGACCCGGAGAGCATCACCGGATAAAAAGCGTTCCGCAGGAATGCGCAGCCTGCATCGGAACGGTGCAGAGTGAAAGGGTTTGGGGTGTCCCCAACAAGCATTTTGCAGCGCAAAATAGGCATTTGTATAGACGAATGCACTGCTTGCCACAACAATACGACCTTTCAGTCCGTATTCAACTGCTTTCTGTTCTATCGCAATTTTCAAAAATATCAGCTCTCTCACATTCGCGGCGGCAAAGCGCATATTCAAAAATCTCTTGCAGTATGGAAGCCGGAGCTGGAGCGTTACACCGGTCTGGTGCAGCAAATCAAGGAAAAGAGCAGGGAACGCAAAGCGTTGGTTAAGCTACGATCAGATGCAACATTTTTTACGGACAAGAGAAATCGTCATAACACAATTAGCGAGGTCGGCCATGTGTGAACACTGGCCGACCGCATAGTATTATTCTACTTTTATCATACGGTAGCCCACACCAATATGTGTTTGGATGTATTGCGGGGATTCCTCTGTTGGCTCCAGCTTTTTCCGCAGTGTTGCCATAAATACCCGCAGGGAAGCCACATCGTTATCCCAACTGCGGCCCCAGATATTTTGTGTGATAAAGGTATGGGTCAGTACCTTGCCGACATTCTTGGACAGCAGACACAACAGCTTATACTCAATGGGTGTCAGGTGAAGTTCGTTTTCATCCAGATAAGCGCATCCCCCGGCATAATCCACTTTCAACTTACCATTCACAAATACAGAACTGGCAGTAAACATCTCTGCCGTCATCAGAGAGAGTCTTCGCTGCGTCACCCGAAGTCGAGCCAATAATTCTTCAACAGAAAAAGGTTTTGTCAGATAATCGTCAGCTCCGGCATCCAATGCATGAATCTTGTCATTATCTTCACTTCTGGCGCTAATTACAATGATGGGGGTATTGGACCAGGCGCGTACCGTTTGAATGACTTGAACGCCATCCATATCCGGCAAGCCCAAATCCAGCAAGATGATTTCAGGATGGTGCGATGTGGCCTCCATAATGGCTGTCGAGCCACTAGGCGCTACCACATAACGATAATCATTTGTTTTCAATGTGGTTGTAATGAGATTTCGTATAGATGGATCATCCTCAACCACTAAGATCAAAGGTTTATTCATGAAGTTCTACCTCCCCGGCGGGTAGTGTAAATGTGAACACAGTGCCATTTGGCTGATTGTCTGATACGGAAATCGCACCGCCGTGGGCGGTCACAATGGACTTACAGAGGGACAGCCCCAATCCAAGGCTTCTGCGGCTGTCGACCACTTTATTGGCCCCACTATAAAACATATCGAAAATACGGGGTTTCTGCTCATCGGGAATCCCAGGGCCGTTGTCGGAAACGGAAACCGTGACCCATTGCTCTTTTTGATCGGTATGTATTTCAATTACTGAACCGACAGGGGTATATTTGATGGCGTTGTCAACCAAATTGATAATCACCTGAACGATCAGCTTCGCATCAATGTGGGCAAGGATAAAGTCATTCCCGCTGGTCACACGAATGGTGTGTTCTTTACTCTTTCTGTTGATGTGCTTCAGTGCTTCAGAAACGACCTCATCCATGAGTTCGATACTCCGAGTTAGATTGACCTGTCCGCCCTCAATTCGTGTGACGGCCAACAGGTTTTCAACGAGATTGATCAGCCACATGGAATCGTCATAAATATCGGTAAAGGTCTGCTCCCGCAATGCATCATCCATCTTTTTATAATTTGCAAGCAAATTGTCTGCGCTGCCAGAAATCGCTGTCAAAGGGGTTCGAAGATCATGAGAGATTGCCCGCAGCAGGTTAGCACGAAGCTGTTCATTTTGCGCCAGAACAGCCGCTTCCTCTTTTTCTTTGGCGTTTTTGATGTTTTCAAGTGCCAAAGCGCACTCGCCCAGAATAGAGAGGAGTACGCTGTTTTCGAAAGAGTCCAGCGGAATACCGTTCACCGCAATACCAGCCACTCCATATACATGCTGGTTGACCCGAATCGCAAGGTATAAACACTTTGCATTGGATAATGTATCTGTTGTGGCACCGGCGTGTTTATTGTTTCGGAAGACCCAATCGGCGACTGCTTTCTCGTTCTCAGAAATTAAATTTTCCTGAATGCTATTAACAGCACGAAAAACGTTAGGGGTGGCAAGTTCTTTACCATCAGACAGGTAGACGACAATATCTTTTTTCAGCAGCTTCATGAGCTGCCCTGCCGTAGCGGTGATTACCGCATTCTCATCCTGCTCTTTTTGCAGAAGCTGGTTAGTTTCAAAAAGAATCTTTGTACGGTAAGCTGTATGGGCAGATTGTTTCGCATTTTCTTTCAGCCGGGTAGCGAGAGATCCGGAAAGCAGTGTTACTATAAACATAATGGTAAAGGTAACAATATAGTTCGGATCGTCAAAATGGAATGTCAGTCTCGGAGTGGTAAAAAAGAAATTGAAAACCAGCACACTGACAACCGAGGTCAGAATCCCGCACAGTCGGTTGGTTGTGATTACAGCGGCCACAAGTACGCCTAATATGTAAACTGCGATAATATTACTTTCCGTGACCCCAAGAGCGTCAAAGCCACAGCCAATTAGTGTAGATACCAGCAATACGACGATACTCTTCAGAACATCACGCAGGGACATCGCATCTACCTGCGCCTTACTCTTTTTTTCCTGATAGCTGGTTCCTATGCTGGCATCCGGTATCACATGAATATCCAGATTAGGTGCGCTGGAAATCAGGCGTTCCGTCAAGGTGGGCTTGCTGAAAATATTCTTTCGTGCAATGGTACTTCGTCCAATTACGATTTTTGAGATGCCGGAAAGACGGGCAAATTCCGCAATCTGATAAGGCACGTCATCGCCATAACTTGTCTCAATCGTAGCGCCAAGTTGCTGGGCCAGACGCTTATTATCCTGCAAACGCTTTTTATCATCGTCACTCATCGCCGCTGTATTTGGCGTTTCCACATAAAGAGCGGTAAATGTTCCCCGAAAGGCTCTTGCCATCCTTGCAGCAGTCCGAATGATTTTTGCGTTGGATGGCGACGAGGAAAGACATGCCAGAATGCGCTCGTCTGTATGGTAATCGCCTCGGCTCTGTACTCTGGCGCTTTCCGTCAGTAAGTTCACCCGGTCAGCGCACCGACGGAGGGCGATTTCCCGCAATGCGGTGAGATTTTCCAGCGTGAAAAAATTAACTGTTGCCCGCTGCGCCTGATCTTCCCGGTACACATTTCCACTTGCCAGTCGTTCCAGCAACTCCGCAGGCTCAATATCCACCAGTTCTACCTGATCTGCTTGATCAAAGGTGGAATCCGGAATGCGCTCTCGCACAAGAATTCCGGTGATAGAGGCTACTGTATCGTTGAGACTCTCGATATGTTGGACATTTACAGTCGTATAGACATCAATTCCAGCATTTAGCAGTTCCTGAATATCCTGATACCGCTTCGTGTGCCGACTGCTTTCGGCGTTGGTATGGGCCAACTCATCCACCAGCATGAGCTGGGGATTTCGCTTGAGCGCAGCATCAAGATCAAATTCACGAAGGGTCATTCCTTCGTAAGCAACTTGTTTCACAGGAAGCTGCTCCAAGCCGTCCAGAAGTGCCATCGTCTGGGGTCGGGCATGGGGTTCTATGTATCCAGCAACCACATCGATGCCACGCTCCTTAGCCTGATGAGCCGCCTGAAGCATGGCATAGGTCTTTCCGACACCTGCGGCATAACCGAAAAAGATTTTGAGTTTTCCGCTTTTCTTAGTGGATGCATCGTTACGGATCGCACGAAGAAGCTGATCCGGATCTTGTCTTGGCAGTTCCATTTTAACCCTCCTATCAAAGAAATCTTCCGACCGGAAATCATTGCAAAGGATGTGGCTATGGTAATAACCCCCATGCCTCCAATCTGAATCAGCAGTAAAATGACAAACTGGCCGAAGGCCGACCAGTATGTTGCCGTATCATGTATAATGAGTCCGGTTACACAAACTGCTGAGGTGGAAGTAAACAATGCATCCGATTTAACAACACTACTCCCATAACTGCAATCCTCCTTTATACCCCTTTATGTGCCCTTAATTATAAATCAAAGGGATTAAAAAAGGTAAAAGAGAATGCGTATCTGTATTAAGACCGTCTAAAGATGCAGGACTTATTCTTTTTTATCACGAGCTTGTGCCAGAAATTCAATCAGCCGTTTCCTTGTCAGAATCCCGCATAGAGCATTCCGGCCATCAACGATGGGGACAAAATTCTGATTCAGCATTGCAGTTACAACCTGCTCGGAATCTGCATCTATTTGTAACGCAGGGCAAAAATCTCTGCGAACAATGCTGCCAAGTCGGTATCCCTCCTGTACTTTCAAGTCTGTTGTCTGGCAAGCAAGAAGGTGGCGGAGGAAATCTCCCTCCGTCACGCTTCCAATATACTGTTCCTGATCATTCAGTACCGGGACAGCGGTATAGCCATGTACCATAAACCGTTCCAATCCCTGACGAATCGTATCCTTTTCATAAAGAAATACAGTGGAGATTTTGGGAATCATGATTTTAGCTATGTTCATTTCACTTCTCCAGAATACCGTCCAGCATCAGATTGACTTCCAGCACATTGACGGTCTCTTCACCAAAGATGCCAAGGAATCGTCCGTCGGTGCAGTTTTGGATGATCTCACGCACTTCATCTTCGGTCATATCATTTGCCTTTGCAATGCGTGCTACCTGATATTCCGCTGCTGCCGGGGAAATATGGGGATCAAGCCCACTGCCGGAACAGGTGACAAGGTCCACCGGAACAGCTGTTTCATCCATATCCGGGTCGGCAGCCCGGAGCTTTTCCACCCGCTCTGCCACGAGCTGTGCATACTCCTCGCTTGCCGGAGAGAGGTTGGAGGGAGCGGCGTACATCAGTGCCTTTCCGTTTTCATCCGTATAGGTTGAAACATCAATATTCATAATGCGCCCCCACATATGGGCTTCATCTGTATATTGCTGCCCCAGCAACTCACAGCCATATTTTTTCCCGTCTACTTCAATGATGCTTCCGTTTGCATTATCCGGGAAAATAAGCTGAGCAATTCCTGTGACAACACCCGTATAGATTACGCCGCACAGCAGCGTAAAGATTAAAAAGATCATACCTGCCTTTGGCAGTACACTTTTCATTGTTTTCATAATATATACCCCCTTATCCGAAGATGGTGAGAAAAATTTTCTGAAGCAATTCCGGCGCCCACAGAGCGAAACGCAGGGTGGTCGCACATAGAACGGCGAAGCTTATTCCAAGCATTCCTTCAAAATACGAGATCGTTTTCTTTGTTACTGCATTCATAGGATGCATCCTCCTTACATCAGACCGGTAAACACCAGCAGAACATCAATCAGTTTCACAAAGATAAAGGGAGCCGCCAGACCACCCAGCCCATAAACCAGCAGATTCCGTGACAGCAGCTTTCCGGCAGAGACCTCACGGTATTTCACACCTTTCAGCGCCAACGGAATGAGCGCGATAATGATGAGTGCATTATAAATGATCGCAGAGAGGACAGCACTCTGCGGGGAGTGCAGCCCCATAATATTCAGAGCAGACAGACCCGGATAAAGTCCCACAAACAGCGCCGGAATAATGGCAAAGTATTTTGCCACATCGTTAGCAATGGAGAAGGTGGTCAGGCTGCCTCGTGTCATCAAAAGCTGTTTGCCGATGCGTACAATGTCGATCAGCTTTGTAGGCGAAGAGTCCAGATCCACCATATTGCCTGCTTCTTTTGCTGCCTGTGTGCCGCTGTTCATGGCAACTGCAACGTCTGCTTGTGCCAAAGCCGGGGCGTCGTTGGTGCCGTCGCCTGTCATGGCTACCAAGTGACCCTTGGCCTGAAAATCCCGGATCATTGCCAGCTTTCCTTCCGGGGTTGCTTCCGCAAGAAAATCATCCACACCGGCCTCGGCAGCAATGGCCGCAGCTGTGATCGGATTGTCGCCGGTGATCATAATGGTCTTGATACCCATTTTTCGCAGATCTGCAAATTTCTCCTTCACACCCTGCTTGATAATATCCTTCAGATAGATAACGCCGAGGATCTTGTGGTTCTTAGCTACGACCAGAGGTGTGCCGCCCTTGGACGCAATAGACTTGACAACTCGATCACAGTCCGGAGAATACATACCGCCTGCATGGGTCACATAACTCTGCATGGCGTCTGCTGCGCCTTTTCGGATTTCGTTGCCGTCAAAATCGACGCCGCTCATACGGGTCACGGCAGTAAATGGGACAAAGTGCATATTCTTGTCCTGAAGGCTTCTGCCACGAATTCCAAACTGTTCCTTGGCCAGCACGACAACGCTTCTGCCCTCAGGGGTCTCGTCTGCCAGAGAAGAAAGCTGAGCGGCGTCTGCCAGTTCCTGAATATCTACACCATCTACCGGAATGAACTCCGATGCCTGTCGATTGCCCAGAGTGATGGTTCCGGTTTTGTCAAGCATCAAAGTGTCTACATCACCGGCGGCTTCAATGGCGCGTCCACTCATGGCCAGAACATTTGCCTGGTTCAGTCGGGACATACCGGCAATACCGATGGCAGAAAGCAAGGCACCAATGGTAGTAGGAGCAAGGCATACCAGCAGCGCAACCAGAGTTGTTACAGAGGTGGGATTCTCAATTCCTGCCAGTTTTGCAGAAAAAATAGAATAAGTGTAGAGGGAGACTGTTACTAAAATAAAGATGATGGACAAGGCTACCAGAAAAATCTGCAAAGCAATTTCGTTGGGCGTCTTTTTCCGGGCAGCACCTTCTACCATCGCAATCATCTTGTCCAGAAAGCTCTCTCCGGCTTCGTTGGTCACTCTGACAACGATCCAGTCCGACAGTACAGTGGTGCCGCCGGTCACAGCGCTGCGGTCGCCGCCTGCCTCACGAATTACAGGAGCGGATTCGCCGGTGATGGCGCTTTCATCCACAGATGCCGCCCCTTCTACGACTTCGCCGTCTGCCGGAATCTGCTCTCCGGCTTTGACGATCACCAGTTCCCCCTTTTTCAGCAGGGCGGAGGGAACCACGGTCACGCTGTCCTTCTCCGAGACAGAGGGAATCTTATGCGCGTCTACGTCCTTACGGGATGCCCGGAGAGAATCAGCCTGTGCCTTGCCTCGGCCTTCTGCAATGGCCTCGGCAAAATTGGCAAATAGCACGGTAAACCAAAGAATCACTGCAATCGCCAGCGTATATCCGCTTGGAGCGTCTTTTAAGCCGAACAGGGACACCACCCAAAGAATGCTGGTCAAAATAGCAGCCACAAAAACCAGAAACATGACCGGATTTTTTGCCTGTGTTTTCGGGCTCAATTTCACAAAAGAATCTTTAATTGCCCTGCCGAGCATTTTCCGGTCGGCAAAAGCAGTTTTCTGTTTTGTACTCATATCTGTAACCCTCCGTTACGCAATGCTTCCAAAGAACTCAGCAAGTGGACCAAGAGCAAGCGCCGGGAAGAAGCTCAGCGCACCAATCAGCAATACCACAACGATCAGCAGAAAAACAAACATTCCATTTGTGGTAGACATGGTGCCCGCTGTCGTGGCAATTTTCTTTTTCCCAGCCAAGCTGCCTGCGATTGCAAGTGTGCCGATGATGGGCAGGAACCGGGCAAAGAGCATCACCAGTCCCAGACTTACATTCAGAAATACGGTATTCGCATTGAAACCGGAAAAGGCAGAGCCGTTATTGCCGCCACAGGATGAGTAGGCATACAGCATTTCAGAGAAACCGTGGGCACCGCCGTTATGCAGGCTGTCCATGACAGAGGGTACTACAGCGGCAAGGCCGCTGCCGACCAGAATTGCAATGGGTGTTGCAAGGCAAACCAGTACCGACCATTTCATCTCATAAGGCTCAATTTTCTTGCCAAGGAATTCCGGTGTACGGCCTACCATCAGACCGGCAATGAACACCGTCAGAATAGCAAAAGCAAGCATACCGTAAAGGCCGCAGCCCACGCCACCGAAAACAACCTCGCCAAGCTGCATCAGCAGCATAGTCACCATGCTGCCAAGAGGCGTGTAGCTGTCATGCATGGAGTTTACAGAGCCGTTAGAGGCTGCTGTGGTGAAAGCTGCCCAGGTAGAGGACCCTGCAATGCCAAAGCGAGTCTCCTTGCCCTCCATATTGCCGCCTGCCTGTTCTGCCATTGACATATTGACTGCGCCGTTTTGTGCAAGCTGGGGGGTGCCAACCTGTTCAGTGACGGCGATACAGCCCAAAGCAACAACCAGACAGAGAAACATTGCCATAAAGATCGCAACACCCTGCTTCTTGTTCTTTACCGCAGAACCGAATGTGAAACACAGTGCCGCCGGAATCAGCAGAATGGAAATCATTTCGATCAGATTGGTAAAGGCATTGGGATTTTCCAAAGGATGTGCGGAGTTGACGCCCATATAACCGCCGCCGTTGGTGCCGGTCTGTTTGATTGCGACCTGGCTGGCCGCAGGACCCATCGGTACGAACTGCTCGGTGACGATCTGTGCATCCGAAACGATTTCGCCATCTACAGTGACGGTTTCGGTGTCTAAGTCAATTACCGCATCCTCAAGGATTTCGCCTTCTGCACTGACGGCAATCGGTTCTACAAGGGATACTGTTTCTGCACTTTTCAGGTTCTGAATCACGCCGCCGCCTACCAGCAACAGAGAAATGACCAGATTCAGCGGGAGTAGGATGTGAACCACAATGCGGGTCAAGTCCACCCAAAAGCTTCCCAACCCGGAGGATTTCACCTTGATAAAGCCACGGATCAATGCAAATAGAACGGCGATACCTGTAGCTGCGGAAACAAAGTTCTGAACAGTCAGACCTAAAGCCTGAGTGAGATAGCTCAATGTGGATTCACCGGAATATGCCTGCCAGTTTGTATTGGTAATGAAACTTGCAGAAGTGTTAAATGCCAAATCCCATTTCACACCGGAAAGATGCTGCGGATTTCCGGGAAGAACACCCTGCACAAGTTGAAGCAGGAACAGAAAAACAAGCCCGACACCGGAAAAGGTCAATACACTTACCGCATATTTTTTCCATGTCATCTGTTCTTCTCTGTCTACACGCATAACCTTGTAAATCAGGTTTTCGCACGGTGTCAGAACTTTGGACAAAAAAGTTTTCTCGCCGTTCATGACGTTTTTTATGTATGCGCCCAGCGGAATTGCCAAAACAACCAGAATGGCAAGGTATAAAACATACTGAATCATGGCGCTCATGCCTGATCATCTCCCTTCATTAAAATATAGACATACCACAGCAGCATTGCTGCCGCACATACACCTATGAGTGCAATTAGTATTTGCATAAGAGCTATCCTCCTTTTTTGATGTCCCCAATATCATAAACCCTTTCCTCTAAAAATGGCATTAGTGATCTTTTGCGCGTTTAAAGATGAAATAAAGATTACAACCAACCCAAAAGCCATGCCATAGGAAAGGCGATAACGATCGTACTGATACAGACACACGCCAAAACCAGTAAGGGCATTCCAACAAAGATGGAGATGGAGCCAAGTAGCGGATGATGCCAAATAAAGCGCTCCGCTTTTGCGTCAAATCTCTGTTCAAATCTTCTCGCCGCATTTGTAATGCTCATAATTGTTCACCCCATTTCTTTCTTGCAAAGTCATAATACCGCTAAAAGTATTAAGTGGGGGAAAGGGTTCTGCAATCGGAACAAAGATTGTATAAATTTTTATAAAAAAAAAAGAGACAGCCCCGGAGGTGAGGACTGACTCATTCATATCTGCCTTGTAAAAAACGGCTATTCTCCACAGTACAGCCCCGAAGTTTTCAAAAAGGTCATGGAGCAGGTTGAGAACTTTGAGGAGAACAATTAAATCATCCATAAAGAAAAAAATACAGCTATATTCAGGCTTCACACTGAAATATAGCTGTATTTTTTTGCATCGCTAACAATTGTTGTGCTTTCTCTTGAAAACAGCGTAAAGGTTTATTATAATAAGATAGATAGTTGTAGCTTTGCAAAGGAGGCCTGAAGTATGGCAGCGCAGCGCACCTATCTGGCAATCGACCTGAAAAGTTTCTATGCCTCGGTGGAGTGCGTAGACCGCCATCTGGACCCCTTGACCACCAATCTGGTGGTGGCGGACGCCTCCCGCACCGAAAAGACCATCTGCCTTGCGGTGTCGCCCTCCCTGAAAGCTTACAAGATACCCGGCAGAGCACGGCTGTTTGAAGCCGTTCAGCGGGTGAAAGAGGTCAACGCCCAGCGGCTGCAGACTGCCATCCGGCAGAAAAAGGCAGTCCGGGGAGAGGACGGCAAATACCACTTTGCCAGCACCTCTTTCGATGCCAATGCCCTGAACGCAGACCCGGCGCTGGGGCTGAGCTACATCGTTGCGCCGCCCCGGATGCAGCGGTATCTGGATGTGTCCACCCAGATCTACAAGACCTACCTCAAATATGTGTCCCCGGCAGACATTTACCCCTACTCCATCGACGAGGTTTTCATTGATGTGACGGGCTATCTGCCTTATTATCACATGAGCGCCCATGAACTTGCCATGACCATGGTGCGGGAGGTGCTGTACAACACCGGCATCACCGCAACGGCAGGCATCGGCACCAACCTCTACCTTGCAAAGCTGGCCATGGACATTGTGGCAAAGCACATCCCGGCAGACAAAGATGGTGTCCGCATTGCGGAACTGGATGAGCAGTCCTATCGGTATCTGCTGTGGAACCACAGACCCCTGACGGATTTCTGGATGACCGGTCCCGGAACCGTCAAGCGGCTGGAAGCTCATGGCATCTACACTATGGGGGACTTGGCACAGTTCTCCATCCATGGAGAAGATCGTCTGTATGAGATTTTCGGCGTGGATGCAGAAATTCTCATCGACCACGCATGGGGCTACGAACCCTGCGGCATGGAGCAGATCAAAAGCTACAAGCCCAGCACCAATAGCATCAGCGAGGGGCAGGTGCTATCCACTCCTTACTCGTATGATAAAGCAAAAATCATTGTCCGGGAGATGGCGGAGATTCTGATGTTCCGGCTCACGGAAAAGAAGCTGGTGGCAGAATCCATCACCTTGGAGGTGGGCTACGACCGGGAGAATGTGGACAAGGGCGGCTACCGTGGGCTGACCCAGACCGACCGCTACGGCAGAATCATCCCCAAAGCGGCGCACGGCACCGTCCGGTTCGATGCTCCTACCAATCTGGGCAGCACCATCATCAACGAAAGCGCAAAGCTGTTTGAGCGCATTACTAACCCTGCGCTGACGGTGCGGCGCATTACCATCAATGCCAACAAGGTCACGCCGGACGAGGGCATCTATCAGGTGGACTTTTTCACGGACACAAAGAAGCTGGAAAAGGAGAAAAAACTCCAGCAAGCCATGTTGGGCATCAAGAACAAGTACGGCAAAAATGCCGTACTGAAAGCCAGCAGCTACGAGGAAGGTGCCACCATGCGCCAGCGCAATGCGCAGATCGGTGGTCACAGCGCAGGAGGTCCGGATGGAAAACTACAAAAATAGCAAGATCGGACAAGAGACCGCCCAAAAGTACGGGGACATCATAGAGATGGAACGCACCCAGACCGAAGAATCCCTTCGCAAGCACCCCCGCATGACTTTACAGAACCGGGCAAAGATTTTCTCTCCCTTTGCAGCACTGCGGGGTTATGATGAGCAGCTTGCCGCAGAAAAACAGCGCACCGAGCGGGTGACCAAGCGAATTTTGACCGAAGAAGAAATGTCGGCTCTGTCCGATCGGCTGATGCAGGTCACCAAGGGCATGACCATCACAGTGCGGTATTTCAAAGAGGATACCACCCACCCGGAGATTCCCGCAGTGGGCAACTACATCACCCTGACTGGCAAGGCAGACCGCATCGACCCGGTGTTCCGCACCTTGCAGGTGGGCGACACCGTAGTGCCCTTTGAAGATCTGGTGGAGGTCAGTGGGGAGGGTATCATGGAGATCGACCAATATCTCGGCATCTCCGAGGAATAAAAAACGCTGGGAGAAATCTCCCAGCGCAAGCAGCCCTAATCACGGTACCGATATGTGCCAAGCCAAAGCGGACCCAGCACCCACAACCAAGGCAGTGAAACCGTTCTCGTCACTTTTAATACCGTAAGCACCAGCGTTAAAGCAAATAAGAGGGTCATT
>ENA-OZAA01000258-OZAA01000258.1-human-gut-metagenome-genome-assembly--contig:-NODE-258-length-34521-cov-31.559856_pt1 | contig 34521 bp, 28 predicted proteins | sample MGYA00244204_ERZ653492 | MGnify/ENA primary metagenome ERZ653492 (study PRJEB26926, sample SAMN06164980) | human gut metagenome | biome: ENVO:00009003; feature: ENVO:2100002; material: ENVO:00002003... | reverse complement strand
CTCCCGTTGAATCGAAGTTATTGATTTTCTCAGCGTTTTTAATCTGTTAAGTATCAAGGGCAAAACGCAATTCCTTTTTACATTATAACTCTATTAACTTGTTTCTGATAATTGAAGTGATGTTTCGGGAGGGGCAAGCACCTCCCCTACAAAATTTTCCAACACAAAAATCCGCCATTTGCAATAAACAGCGGATTCTTTATATTCAATTCTCAGCACTCGTCAAAATGGTGTCCGGTAGTAAAGCCATAATTCTTTAACAGCACCCACATCACCCCACTGTGACCGCCACTCCGCACTACCCCTCGCTCAGCACCACATTCTTGCCTCCCTTGTCAAAGGGAGGTGGCTTGACGGCAAGGCACAAACTGTTGCTTTGTTGCTTTCTGCTTGCGATATGCCCACCCTTTTTATATTGCAAACTTTTCTGCCGTCAAGACGGAGGGATTGTACTCCATCCGCACCATCAATTAGATTTTCCGCACTATCCCTCGAAAATTGCTAACACCCTTGCCTCCCTTGAGTAAAGGTGAGCTTCTGTTGCTGAGCTTTGCTCAGCCAACTATTGAGGGATTGCTACACCACCCTTTGCCTCGCACTAACCCTTACCATACCCGCAAACAACTGTACCCAAATAAACCGATATACAACAAAAAGATTGAGTTTCAAAAAACGTGCCACAGGCACCTTTTTTGAGGATGACAAAGCAATAATTTATAAGTTCAGGGAAACTTTTTATCTTGCAAAAAGTTTCCCTGACCCTTCAAAAAATCGCTTTATATTAAGAAATTTCGCTTTCTGCGGAAAGCGATTTAAGGCTCCGCCTTAAAAATCTGCAACCTTTTGAAAAAGGTTGACTAAAACTTTTAATTTCCCACTTTCAACTATTTTCGCCGGTAACGTAAGCTAAGCAAAGCTCAATCAAATAGAACGGCGAACAGTCAGCGGCGACCCGCCGCAAAAAAGGCTGTCACAGCATATCACTGTAACCGCTTTTTTTGATTATTACTCTGTGTAACCCCGCCGTTTCGCCATCCTAAGCCAACCCCAGACCTTTCCAAAGGCGGAATTTACAGTGGCTTTCAGCCACCTTAGTCCTCAAGCCCCTTGAGTGCCTGGAATTCTTCCTTCTTGATTCTTATTTTGCCGTCCTTGATCAGCTTTACATCCTCCCTCTTGAATGCCGTAGCGGCGGCATCGGGATTCTTGTCGAGCTTTACCTTGAGTACGCCTGTCAGCAGGTTTGCATCCTCAACGATACCTCTGCCCTCGGCTGTTTCCACAAGAGCGCCGACCTTAGGAGTTATCGCAAGAAGCTCCTCATAGCAGTTCTGCTCATATTTAAGACAGCACATAAGTCGTCCGCAGGTGCCTGAAATCTTTGTGGGATTCAGCGACAGCGATTGCTCTTTTGCCATCTTTATAGACACCGGCTGAAATTCTCCGAGGAAGGTCTTACAGCAGAACGGTCTGCCGCAGATTCCGAGTCCGCCGAGCATCTTCGCCTCGTCACGCACGCCGATCTGACGCAGCTCTATTCTTGTACGGTAAACCGATGCAAGATCCTTTACAAGCTCTCTGAAATCCACTCTGCTTTCAGCCGTGAAATAAAATAATATCTTGCTTCCGTCAAAGGTGCAGTCAATATCAATAGGCTTCATTTCCAGCTTATGCTCGGCTATCTTCTGAGCAAAGACCTTCATTATCTCCTGCTCTTTTTCACGGTTCTTCTTCTGCGTTTCAAGATCCTTGTCGGTAGCTATGCGGATTATGCTCTTGAGCGGCTGTACCACCTTGTCGTCCTCAATCTCACGGTTCGCTATAACGACCTCGCCGCACTCAACGCCTCTTGCGGTTTCCACTATAACGTGACTTCCGCACTTGACCGTATTTTTATTCGGGGAAAAGTAGTATATCTTCCCGACATCCTTGAATCTGACTCCTATAATTTCAGTCATTTTTACCCTTTCTTATTTGCCTATTGTAAAACAGCAAACAGCTTTGCAGGTATATATGCCTGCATCAGCTTTACATTTATATTAGTTCCGTCCATAAGCGCAAAGGCGTTCAGCACCTCGTACAAGGCATACAGCCTTGCCTTAGTCAGACATAGCAAAGGCTCGCCGCCGGTTTCAAGCGCTCTGAGCGACTCGGTCACATTCTCGTACAGTATCGTTATTACCCCGTACAGATCCTCCCTTGTCGTGCAGGCGGTCATTGCAGCTGCGGCCGAATATTCGTCCTTCTTCGATAATGCCTCTGTCACCTTTTTGGCTGTATCATACAGCTTTATGCGCTTTTCGTCAGAGAGTATATCCCGTATTCTGCCCGGATTTGTCCCGTACAGCTCTACCGCCCGTTTCGCCGTGTCGCTGTCATAACCGTTGTATTCAAGACAGGAAATGCATTCTTCCGCCGTCATGTCCGATACCGGTATGCACACGAGCCTCGACTTTATCGTTTCAAGTATCTGCGAGGTGTTTGAGCAGGTGAAAATGTAACGGTTATATTTTGACGGCTCTTCTATCGCTTTGAGCAGAACGTTCTGCTGCTCCTCCGTCATTTCCTCGCAGTCCTCATAGATGAAAACACGGGTGTCGCTGTCATTGGGGAGCGTTGAAGCAAAGCATACATTATCACGCACGCTTTCCTTGCTGTACTTTTCGCCCTTGGCATAGATAACGTCTGCGTGTTCGCCCGATATGATATTCCGACAGCTCCTGCATCTGCCGCACGGCATATTGTTTTCGGGATTACGGCACAGATACAGCATAGCGCACCACTTGGCGAAGGTGCGCTTGCCTATGCCTTTTTCACCCGTCAGCATTATTCCGTGGGGAAGCCTGTCGCTTTCTGCTGTTTCCGCCAGCAGAGCAGTCTCACGCTGTTTGCCGAACAGCTTTATGCTGTCACAGCTTGCATTGCTTGCAGACATCAGACTTTCTCAAATCTCTCTATGTTCGTCACGAAGATAGTCGCACCGCCGACAAATACCTCGACAGGAAAGCTGGTGTAGCTTCCTACGCCGTATGATGCGGCAGAAGGAACAAACTGCTTTCTCTTGTGCGAATGATCCTTGATAATCTCGATTATCTCGTCTATCTTGTCGTCCTCAGAGCAGATAAGAAATGTCGTGTTTCCTGACATTAAAAATCCTCCGGTCGAGGCAAGTTTGGTGGCCTGAAAGCCAGATTTTGTAAGTGATGATGAAACTGAATGAGCATCATCATTATTTACGATTGCATATATTAATTTCATAAAGATTACCGTCCTTTCTGTATCGGGCTATCCTTGTGAGTTTGAATTTCGAAATAATTATAACACATTTTCTGTATAAAGTAAAGGCAAAACGCATAAACTTCACCGCAAACTTTTGATACGGACCTGATTTTTTGCCGCAGAAATATCCGTTTTTGCGAAAAGCTCACCTTCAGCATAAATCATCAACGTGACGGTTTTCTGCATATTGTCCGTAAACGTACACTGCAAGCGGTTTCACGGCCTGTTTTTTGCAAAGTACCTTCATCGTTTTTCATCACCTGTGATTTATGCCTGTTTTTTTTCGTCAGACAACTATCGGAATATCGGCTATTCCCTTGTCACGAAGTGCCCTTGCGGCGTCTATCGTGACCACCTCGCCCGGCATTATAAGCGGGATTCCCGGCGGACACGGCGCAACCGCACCTGCGCACACCTTGCCGACCGTCATCATCACCGGCAGTCTCACCTTTCCCGAGAAGTACGCCTTCGCCGGTGAGCAGGCGGTCTGTGTCCTGATATGGACAGGCGGCGAGGGCAGGCTCCTTACGAAAACCGACCTCGGCGTATTCGCCTTCAGCACCATCTTTATCGTCTCAAAATCGACATCCGTCGAGCCGCTTCCGAACAGCAGTACACAGCGGTATTCGTCCGCATATTCGCACTCTATGCCGAATTCCTTCAGCATCTCAGCCATAGCAAAGCCGGTCGAATGCACCGCCGCACAATCGAATGTCACCTTCATATAATCGCTTTGGCTCAGCACATATCCCATATCGGCACAGTGCCGCTTCAGCGCCGTTACCTTGTTGCATATTTCCGCTATATGAAAGGGTTTCTCGGCTATTGTACGGTTGCATCTGTCAAGGCTGTCAAGGATAAGATAGCTCGGGCTTGAGGTCGCCGTGAGAGCCATCGCCTCCTTTGCCATAGCGCAGTATTTCTCGTTTGCTATATGCAGATACGCTCCGCCCGTAAGCACGGGGAGCGTCTTGTGGGCGCTGTCCGCACACATATCCGCACCGAGCGTCATCGGGTGCAGATCGACAGGAGCAAATTTCAGATATGCGCCGTGTGCGTTGTCAACCAGTAAAGGTATACCGTGCGAATGGCACACCTCCGCTATAGCGGAAATATTGCTCATACCGCCGTAATAATCAATTGAATTTATAAATACCGCAAGCGTTCTTGAATTGATTTTTGCCTCTATGCTTTCGGGCGTAACGGCGGCGCTGAGGTATTCTTCGGGATATACCCAGGACGGAATAAGCCCCAGCAGGACGCAGGAATTTATAAAGCTGCGGTGCGAATATCTGCCGGCGATAACGTGATCCTTGCCGTTGCCCCTCAGCTTTGCGAGGGTGAGCATTGTCTGTATCGCAAGCGTACTTCCCGAGCAGGAGTACAGCGTTCTCTTACTGCCGAACAGCTTTGATGCGTTTTTCTCGCTTTGCGCTATTATGCCCTTTCCGCCGTTTGTGTCGGTATCATAAAGGCTGTCCGCTCCGTCAATTTCGGTAATGTCAAGCTGATCCTCCGTTCCCTTATGCCCCGGCATATAACAGCGTATCGTATGACTTTCACTGTTCTTTACAAGAAAATCGTGTATCGGCGTTGTCATTTCTTCGGCAAAATCTGAAATTTCCATATACTCTCCTTCTTAGTGCGTCTGTCCTTTTCCCGTTTGGATAAGCAAATATCCCATATCAGTTATTATTCTAACATATTCTTACGATATTTTCAATTTTTTTGCGATAAAAAACAGAAAAAAGGTTGAATTATTCCGTAAATTTAATTATAATTATAATCAGCAGTAATTATATTATCGAAGCTCCGATAAAAAATCGGTATCAGCAAAAATCAAAATACGGAAAACCGAAAAATCAAAAAAGCTATGTAAACCTACACGGGTTTACGGGATTTATGGTACAATCAGTGATATTTTTAATGAAAGGGAGCAAATAAAATGCCGGCACCTAAAAGGAGAGGCAGACCGAGAAAAGAAGAATCTGCCGCAAAAAATACAAGCGAAAATAAAAAGACCACAGCTAAATCAGCCACAGCAAAGAAAACTACGGCAAAGAAGCCGTCAGCATCTGCTAAAAAGACGCTGAAACCGCAGGGAGATACGGTTTTTGCACTTGATATAGGCACAAGGACGGTCGTAGGCGTACTGGGTTTTATGGACGGCGAAACCTTCCGTGTGACCGATACCGAGAGCGTTCCGCATCTGAAGCGTGCAATGATAGACGGACAGGTAGAGGATATTGAGCAGGTAGCAAAGGTAGCACGCACCGTAAAGGAAACGCTTGAGCAGAGAAACTCCATCAGGTTGACAGAGGTTTCTGTAGCCGCCGCAGGCCGTGCGCTCAAGACCTACCGTGTGTCGATGGATTTTGACGTTTCGGACAAGAACACTATCACAGCGGATATGGTACGCACAATGGAGTGCGAAACGATACAGAAGGCACAGAAAGGGATAGACGAGAAGTACAGCAACGAGGACGCTGTATTCTACTGCGTGGGTCACTCGGTAGTGCATTATTATCTTGACGATTACGCAATGGTAAACCTTGAGGGGCATAAGGGCGACAAGGTCACTATAGAGCTTATAGGCGCATTCCTGCCCGAGGTCGTAGTGGAGGGTCTGTATGCCGCTACGGACAAGACGGGTCTTAAGGTAAAGAGCATGACACTCGAGCCTATCGCCGCAATGAACGTGATAATCCCGCCGGAGATACGGCTTATCAATATTGCTCTCGTGGATATAGGCGCAGGTACGTCTGATATTGCGATAGCCCGTGACGGCGCTATAGTAGCCTATGCGATGGCAACAGTTGCAGGCGATGAGATAAGCGAGGATATTGTAAGGAAATTCTTCGTTGATTTCAATATGGCGGAGAGCATGAAAATACAGGCGAGCGGCGACACGGACAGCATTACATACCGTGACATTTTCGGCAGGGAGCAGACAATATCTAAGGCTGATTTCTTCGAGAAATGCAGTCCGTCCGTTGACAGCCTTGCGGATGTGATAAGTCAGGCGGTATGTGACGCAAACGGTCAGAGCCCTGCCGCAATGTTCCTTATAGGCGGCGGAAGTATGGCTAACGGCCTTGCGGACGCACTTGCGGATAAGCTCGGAATAGATCACGGAAGGGTCGCTGTAGGCGGTCAGGAATTTATGAAAAACGTTGATGTGGGCGACAGAAAGCTGGGTCCTGAGTATGTAACTCCTGTCGGCATTGCGGTCACTGCCTGCACCAATATGGCGTATGATTTCTCGACCGTTACGCTAAACGGCGAGCAGGTAAGGGTGTTTGATACAAAGTCGCTCAGCGTATTTGAGCTTCTCGGCTCGGCAGGCTTCAAAACCTCTCAGATAATGGGACACAGCGGCGCAGGACTTAAGTTCACTCTTAACGGCGAAACGAAGATGCTCAAAGGCACTGCGTTTATTCCTGCGGTAATCACTGTAAACGACAAGCCTGCCGCACTTACAACAAAGATAAAGCAGGGCGACAGCATAACGCTTACGCCTGCGGTGAACGGCGAAAACGCACACGCATTTATCCGTGATTATGCGGACGATATTTCAAGGGTAAGCGTCATATTCTGCGGTGAAAATGCGGTAGCCGGAAAACGTGCCTACGCAAACGGAAAAGAAGTCGGCAAGGACTATGAGATACAGCCGCTTGACAATATAGAGATACACGACGCAAGAACGCTCGGAGCGTTCCTTATGCAGTACGGCGGAGATACGCAGACCGCAACCGTATATGTAAACGGCGAGGAGAAGCCCGAAAGCTACGTTCTTTGTGACGGAGATATACTGGGCTTTGATAAGGGCTCGTCTTCTGAAGCGGTACAAGCCGCCGTTGCCGCTGAGAGCGCATCGGGAGTGCAAACGGCTGAGGATATACAGACAGCGGAGCAGGGGAATTTTGTATCCGTAATCTTCAACGGCGTTCCGACCGATCTTCCCGAAAAGGAGAGCAAAACTCCGTATATGCTTATAGACCTGTTTGAAAGAGCGAATATTGATATTGAAAATCCCACACGCAGACTTGTGCTTTCGGTAAACGGGAAAAGTGCGAAGTTCACCGACAAGATACAGTCGGGCGACATTGTGGTAATAAAGCAGGAGGACTGACTTGCATATCAGGAAACTAACGGCACTCACGCTTGCCGTCATAATGCTTGCCGGCTGTTCGGAAATCGACTATTCCTCAGTGGCTTCCGATAACAGTGCGGATACCTCGTCAAACGGGGAAACATCTGTACCGCAGGCGAGTATTGTGACCGAAAATAAAACCAAAGAATACAAAATCAACAAATCAAATTTCAGCTATGTTCTTGAAGCGGAAAAGACGGAAGGAACAAAGCTGATCTCGGATGACAGAAAGTACAGCGGCGAGGGATATATCACAGTGGGCGCTTACAAATCGGTATCGTTTGATATGGAAGTGCCTTCGACACAGTTTTACGATATTGCGATAACCGCACTGTCAGACGACGGCGGAAGTATCACTCTTACTGTTGACGGCGACAAGCAGATAAACAGCGAAAACGGCAGTTATAAGCGTATGAACGGCGAACTGTACGGAGCGTATAACATAGTACAGAGCGATACGTTTGAGAGTCATTCGTTATGTCCTGTATATCTTACGCAGGGAGCGCACAGGATAACTCTCCAGACGGTAAAAAACAGCGTTTCTTTAGACAGGATAACTGTAAAGAACACGGAAAAAGCGGACGAAAAGCGTTACTCGCAGGCAGGAACGTGGATCTCGGGCAAGGATGTAAACACCGACCGTATTGAGCTTATGGATTATCTCAAAAGCATTTACGGCAGGAAAACGCTTACGGCGCAGGCCGTAACGCCTAACACAAATACCGAAATTGACGCAATCGTAAAGAACACGGGACGGTTTCCTGCAATAAGAGCGAGCGATTTAAGATACTATACGGCAAGCGGTGCGAAGCTTGTGAAAAACAACACGGATATTCAGCTTTCACAGGAATGGGCTAAAAACGGCGGTATAGTGTCATACGCATGGTACTGGTATACGCCCATAGGAAAGACTACCTTCTACCGTGACGAAAGCACATTTGACATCGGTGCGGCTGTAAGCGACTATGAGGACCTGGCGGTAATGAATGAGGAATCGCTGGCACAGCTTCTTGAGGACGAAACAATATCGGAGGAATGCTATGCTGTGCTGTCGGATATGGACGCAATAGCAAAACAGCTTTCCGTTCTCAAGGACAGCGGTGTTACGGTGCTTTTCCGACCGCTGCCTGCGAGCAGTGCGGGGCTGTACTGGTGGGAAAAGAACAGCAAGACTTATAAATGGCTGTGGCAGACTATGCACAGACGATTTGACGAGCTGTACGGGCTGTCAAACCTGCTGTGGATATACACGGCGGATATTGACCCTCTGATGTTCCCCGGTGACGATTATGTTGATATAGTCGGCTGTGACGTATATGACAATACCGATACCGCTCATCTTGCGGCAATGTATGCAACGGATTCATTAACGCTGAACAAGCGTATGCTGGCACTCACGGAGTGTGCCGTATATCCGGACCCGGACATAATGGCAAGGGATAACGCAATGTGGCTGTGGACGGCTATGTGGAACGGTAAATATCTTATTAACGAAAGCGGAGAGCTGACGGGCGACTATATATCGGTAGAACAGCTGAAGAAATTCTACAATCACGAGGCTACTGTCACAAGGGACGAAATAGGAAAACAGGAAGAATAACAGGCGGTGAAACAAGGTGAGCGGAAAACAGAAGATATACGATAAGCTGATAAGCGGCAACGCTTCCGTACAGAACCGTTATTTTTCCTTCGTTTCATCTCACAGCAGGCTTCACGGGATAATGCCCGCAGCGGCGTGGGGGTACGCATTGCTGTTATATCTTAAGTACAGCGTGTTTCATTTTCCCGACAGGAAATTCGGAGAATACTCGCTGTCGGCTGAGAAAACGGCGGAGCTTTTGTGTAAAGCAGATGTAGTATCGTTTGATATTTTCGATACGCTGATTTTCCGCAGTGTTTCACGAAAAGAGGTTTTCGACAATACGGGCAGAACGCTTGGCATAGAGAATTTCGGCAAAATCAGGGCAGACAGTGAAACTGAAGCAAGAAAAGAAAAGAAAGAGCCGTGCATAAATGATATTTACCGCATTATAGCCGTGAAAGCAGGGCTTACAGACGATGCTGTCGAAGAAGCCGTGAAAGCCGAATGCGATGAGGAATTTTCGGTTTGCCGTGCCGACCCGTTCATGCTTGATGTGTACGGCAGGGTAATCTCCTGCGGAAAAACGGTTATTATCACGACCGATATGTATCTTACCGAAAGCGTTATCTCAAAGCTGCTTTGCGACAACGGGTTTAGCGGTTATGAAAAGCTGTTCGTTTCGTGCGAATACGGGTGCGGAAAATCGGACGGAGGGCTGTATCGGATAATTAAAAACGAGTACGGCGGCAAGAGGATCGTTCATATGGGGGATAATTATATGAGCGATGTCCTGATGGCAGGGAAAGCCGGGTTTGAAGCGGTGTATTATCGCAGAAAAGCATAGATAAAGTAAAATCCGACAGGGTGTTCCTGTCGGATTTTAGTTTGTGGAAAAGTATGTTTTTTCAAAAAAGTGCTTGTTCTTAATCCCTAACCCCAAACCCCTTCCCCGTGGGAAGGGGCTATATTACTGGGGCTACCGCCCCTAGACCCTGTCGGGGGCTACGCCCCTGCGACCCCACTTTTAAGAATTATATAGGCTTTTCGACAGAGTGAAATCCGACAGGGTGTTCCTGTCGGATTTGTTTTTATATGCCTTCAAAATCCCATTCGGGAGTGTACTCGAAGGTCGCACTTTCTTTATCCTGCGTGTATCCGTCAAAGCCAAGCTGAGCGGCATAATCGGTGACCGAGTTATATTCAAATGTGGTAAGTCTTCTTGAAAGATTTTTTATTTCAAGGGCTTTTCCGCAAGGTGTGTACTGGCGCATAAGGCTTATCCTTATATCGCTTACAGGAACGGTGGCTTTAAGCATATCAAGTACCTTCATACTGTCATGACGACAACCGGGAAGTACAAGGTGGCGGACAAGAACGCCCTTTTTCATCATACCGTTTTCATCAAACTGTACCTTTCCTGTCTGCCTGTACATTTCCGCAATCGCCTTTACCGCAACGGAAGGGTAGTCGGGTGCGGAGGAATATTCACGGGCAAGGTCGGGAGAAGCATACTTGAAATCGGGCAGGTAAATGTCAATCAGCCCGTCAAGCATTTTCAGCGTTTCGACCTTTTCGTATCCGCCGCAGTTATAAACTACCGGTATATGAAGCTGTGGCTTTATGCTTGTCAGCACATCGGCTATAATATCGGCATAATGGGTAGGCGTTACAAGGTCGATATTATGCGCACCTTTTTCCTGAAGCTCAAGCATTATTTCGCCGAGCCTTTCCGGTGTTATTTCCTTGCCGAAGCCGTCACGGCTTATGGGCATATTCTGGCAGAATATGCATTTCAGCGAACAGCCGGAAAAGAATATCGTTCCTGCGCCTCTGCCGTCCGTTCCGGAAATGCACGGCTCTTCGCCGAAGTGGAGTGACGCTCTGGCTGTTTTAAGTCCTTTTACGGAGCAGGCGCCTGTTGTTTTACTGCGGTCTATACGGCAGTTGCGTGGGCAAAGTGTACATAGTGGCATATTGTTCTCCTTTAAAAAACCGCTCCTGTTACGGAGCGGTCAGGTCTGTAGAAAAAGTCTTATATTTGAAGTACTTCTGTTATATCGTTCAGCGTTGGCTATGATAATAAGCTACCGATAGTGCTATTTGTGAGATAGCACTTCTCGGGTTCGCTATTCAAATCAATGCACCTGTCAATATTAACGAGGGAAAGAACCAAAGAGACTAGGTGCAAGTCTGAGCCTCGCTTATGCAAGGCTCGTGCACTCCGCTAAAGCTCCGCTGGACTTGACAGCCCAGTGAAGCAGAGCGAAACGTCCGAGTGCTTGCGTAAGCAAGACTCAGCCCTATACTCTTAGGTTCTCTCCCTCGTGGCTCCCTCTTTCCTTACTCACACCCCCACCCCGCTGGGGTGTTGGCGAAACTCGAATAACCACCTGAACATTGTATATCTTGTCAATGCAGGGACGCTTAACGCTACACGTCCGCAGGTTAGTACATATATCTCAGGTTAGTGGCGTTTTTTTTGAAAGGTCAATGTTAGAGCAGTTGCATTGATAAGGTCACGAAATTATTAATGCTTTGTCGGTATGGAAAGTGTTTCAGGCGGTGTTGGCAGTACATTATACGTTGTGATTTAATGATAAATCGGATTTTGACAAGCTGACCGCTCCTGTTACGGAGCGGTCAATTATCTGCATATTATTCCGATGTTGTGGTACCGGAGGATGCTGCGGAGGAGGTTTCATTATCGGCTTTACTGTCGGCTGAAGAAGCGGAAGCATCGGACGATGTTTTTTCTTCCTTGGTGATGTTCAGCTTTTCGTAATCATATTCGTAATTTACGGCACTGCGCCACTCCTCAAGTATAGCGTTGGTCTTTTCGCTCTGACGTGAGGTTAAAAGCTCTTGCCTTACGGTCTTCCTGTAATCGCTTAAGTCGCTGTCGGTAACCTTTGCATCGCTTACATATTTTACGATATAATATCCGCTGTCGGTGGGGATAAGTCCGCTTATATCGCCCGGCTTTTCAAGGGCGAAAACTGCATCGTAAAGCGCATCGGAGATAAGTCCCTTTGAGTTAAGCACGAGTATCTGTTCGCCTTTGGTAGATTCGGAATATGCACTGCTGTATTCCTTTACCACTGCGTCAAAGTCTGCGCCCTCTGCGGTAGCCTTTTTAAGTGCGGCATCAGCCTTTTCCTTTATCTCAGCTAACTTTTCGTCACGCTTCTTGTCAATCTCTGCGTCATCTGCGCCGCTCTCGTTTCTTGCGGCATTTATCTCGGCATAATCGGATGATGCAATGCCTACGGCTATATATTTGATATAACGTGCGTCTTTGGGTATCCATACCTTTTTGTACTCGGAGTCGGTGGCATAGCTTGAAGCGCTCTTTTCGTATGCCTGCTTAGCCTCTGCCGTGAGCTTTGTGATATAATCATCGACCTCAGAGTCGGATACGGTAATATCTTTAAGAAGGTAGTCGTTGACTTTTTTCTGTATTGCCGTGTTGGTCTGCCACATCAGGAATGTATCCTCGGTAAGACCGAAGCCTGCGATATATTCATTGAAAAGCTCTTTTTCCTTTTCAAGAATCTTTTCATCGTTGGCACTGTCATCTGTGCCGGAGGTATCATCGGTGCTTATGCCGAGTGCGGTCTTCGCCTTTTTCTCGAATGAGGCGTACCAGTCGCTGAGATTCTTTGTATAGGCCTTTTCGACCTCAGCCATTTCTTCTTCGGTAAGCTGATCGAGTCCCAGCTCCTTGGCTTTTCTGAGTATCAGCTTTTCGTTGGTCAGCATATCTATTATATTCTTTCTGTACGCCTGAGCATAGGAGGCATAAGCGGAATTTGTTTCGTCAAGTCCGTAATTTGCTATGGTGAAGGAATACTCGGGATAGAAATCCTTGAATTTGACCTGATAATATTCCTTTTCTTCATCCGAAAGTGAGTCTGAGGTGGCCCATGCCACGATGTCGTCGTCTTTTGCCGTCCAGATGTTTTCAACGCTTGTTGTGCCGCTGTCAGTACCTGATGTAAGAATGCTGTCGCTGCAGCCGGAGAACATCATTGTACAAGCGAGTATTGCGGCTGTCGCCGCTGTTCTTTTCTTCATTTTTATTAGATCCTTCCTTAAAATGTGCAGTAGGATATTTGTGTAAATTGCATAACGTACTGCTGTGACTATATAAGTATATCACAAATTTTCAAAAAATCAAAACAAATTTTCGAAAAAGAGGGTGAATTTTTTGTGAAAATGTGTTATAATTATATCCGATATAATGAGATAGCTGTAAAATCTGATTTTATTGCTGTCTTTTCTGATTTTTCCGGAGGTAGATTTAAGTTGAAAAAGCTATCAAGATATATAAAAATACTGGCGCTTGCCTTGTCGGCGGTACTGACGCTATGCGCCTGCTCGGGCGACGGTGCAAGCTCGGGTGAAAGCTCATCGGCACCTGACTATTCGCTTGATACATCCGCCAAGGTCGGATATGTATATAATGAAGAAATATCAAGGGACAACATGACATTTATGTTTGAGAAAAGCCGTAAGGATATTGAAACGGCGCTCGGTCTTGAAACCTGTTATGTTGACGGCGTTGCGGTGTCGCAGTTTGAAAATGCCGTAAAAGCGCTCAAAAACGAGGGCTGCAGTATCATAGTATCGGCATCGCACGTTTTTGCAAACTCGGCGCTCAGCTATGCGAAAAAGGATAAGGACGTATACATACTGAGCTACGGCGGCACGGCATCGCTCACGAACCTTACAACGTTCCGACCGAAGCTGTATCAGCCTGCGTTCGTCTGCGGAACGGTAGCGGCGTGGAATTCTTCATCGCACAAGATAGGAATAGTCGCAGACGATCTTATGTATTGCTCAAACGGCGTTATAAACGCATTTATCCTCGGCATACAGCAGATATACAAGGAACGTGAAACGGATGTCGAAATAATCTATGCGGAAACCAAAGCGCAGACGGAAACTGCGGTAAATACGCTTGAGGGCAAAGGCTGTGATGTTATATTCTCGTATCAGTCGAATGATTACTGTATGTACTACTGCGATTCGATCGGAATGAGGTCGATAGGCTTTACAAACGATATGGCTTATTCGGCGCCGAAATACGGGCTTGTAGGGTATTATCTCAACTGGGCTACGTTTATCACGGACACGGTGAGAACCTGCATAAACGATAACTTTATGGCGGAGGTTTATGTCGGAGGCTTCAGTGAAGCGTTTGTGAAGCTGACACATTATTCTGCAGCCTGCAAGAAGGAAACGCTCACTATAGCGGATACTCTTTATGACTATGTAAAGAAAGGCAAGGCGAAGATATTCGAGGGTGAAATCCGTGACAAGGACGGCCTTGCAAGAGTGGGTGCGGGAGCAACGCTTGACGATATGCAGGTGCTGGCGATGGATTATCTTGTTTACGGAGTAACGTATATAGATAATATTATCGACCCTGTGCCGAATCCCACAACATCAGACCTTATAGTGAAGAAGGAATATGTTTCGTAAGGCGGATGGTGCTGTGACAGAAAGCCGATAAGGGCTGAGGCGGTGCGGATGCCGGGAGATTCTGATAAATTACGCCGATGAGAAAATCATCGGCGTTTTTGTTTGTGGGGGGAGGGTGACATGACATAGAATGCAATTGCAAAAGTATCGCAGGGCAACGTTTTTATATGAACGATATGCGTGATATTGCACAAAACATTAAACATAAATACGGCAGAAGTGGTTGATTTTTTTTGAAAAAGTGCTATAATGATATAATATAATAATAAATTAATGGAGGAAAAAATGAGCGATAAAATTAAAAATGAAATTAAACTAGCTAATTTCTATCAATCACTTCCAGATGATATGCTTAAAAATGCAATTCTTAATTTGGATGCAAACAGACATTACAGGCGCAGCCTTTCAAAAACAAAGAATAAAACTGAAAAAGTAATTATAATTATTAAAGAGCCAACCTTAAGAAAAAGTTTTACTTATAATCTTTATGAACAAGTAAGGGAACAGATTCCTCTTTCGTTGGCAGACACAGATTACTATGATATCATAAACTCAATAAACGAAGAAAATAAGGAATTATATTGTATTTTCTTTTTCAGATGGTGTTATGAAAATGATAAAAACGGAGAAAGCAATGATAGATTTTTTGATCAATTCATTGATTCTGAATTACCCGACGTTCCGCAAGGCAAAAAAGCCACAAAACATCTTTTATCCGTTAAAAGCACATCAACAAGTGTTCAATCTGAAGGTGTGACCATAGAAAAAAATGAAATTATCGATGAAATTGACGCTGCAAATGAAAATACTATCTATTCACAAGCGCCAGATGCCAATACAGCCGATAAAACTGTTATGGTAGATATTGATACATCCACCAAAAAAACAACAAAAACAAATGAATATTCAGATAATATGGAGGACAATAAAATGATATTTATAGGACATATAGAAAAAAGGAATACATTTTATAACTTTTTCCCTCAATTTGAACTTAAAGACGGAAATCTGGAAGAGTTATCTCCTGTTACTCTTAAGCAAGATTATCCGGACATCGGTGGAATCAATCTGGCTGTGTCATACTCTGACGGAACTGCACAATTCTTTGAAAGTAAAAATATAGATCGTGATGATGACAATGCTGTAACTAATTCTTATATTGTAAAAATAGATAGCTACTATCTTGACAAAAACAACAATGAAACATATAAAGTAAAACTGAATTTAACAAGACTTGTACATGACGGCATAATGCTCGACAAAATTATCACTCCCGCTTATAAAAGCGGCATATATAAAGTGGTTGAATGCGAATACACAAATAAACCTCTAGTTGAAATAATGGGCAACAATATAATGCTGAACAATACAAACATCATTGAAAATGAAAATGTTGTCATGTTCCACAAAGGAAAATACTACGGACCTTTTAAAGTTAAACGTAGCAACAGTAACGGCAAATATTTTATCAAACCAGACAATACCAACCACCTTGTACCGTTTTACCCCAATGAAAACGTTCAGTATCTTGAACTGGAGAAGCAATCGTTTTATGAAGATCCGACATATACGCCGTTCATATATACAACCGGCGCTCCGAAGCTTGCAGATATTATGCCAGATGAAGTTCTGCTAAGCAGTATATCGGAGAATATTTCATTAGAGGTAGCCGCAGAAAAACCGGAAGAATTTATCAACAGCTATATGAAAATGCCTTTTGTTTCCACACTTCCTGACAGCGTTGCACAGGAAAGGCTGGAACGGTTGCAAAGGATCATTTCTGACACAGAGGCTTTTTCTGATATAAAGCAGGAATTATTGAGTAGTTTGCTGAAATCACTTCCGGATACAGCAAGCAATCTGTCTAATCAAATGGCTACGGAATCACAGGAATATAAAGATCTTCAATCTCAGTATCTGGATGAAAGAAACAAGAACGAAGAAAACGAAAAACTAATCCAGAAACTGAAAAAAGAAAATCAGGAAAAGGATCAGAAAATTTCAGATCTTGAGTGTGGCAATTCAAATATTTCCTCTGATGAAGCAATAAAACTTAAAGAAGAATTGTCCGAATATAAAAAAATAATCACGGATAAAAAAGAAACCGAACACAAAATACAACAATTGCGTGATGAACAACAAACGCTTGAAACAAATAACGAATATCTGAGAAATAAGTCGCAGGAATACAACGACAAATTGATTTCCGCACAGGACAAAGTCAGCAATGCGATTAAAACAGGTATAGAAAATGTTGCTTCGAGAGCATTCGATCCGTTTTTATCAAACAGAATGATGAAGGAAGCTGCTTTATGGGATGCAAAAGAAGAAAAGGATATTTATACGTTACGTTCGAACATATTATCAAAAGTACAGCCGTCATCGCTATACGGAGATGATCTGATCAATTATATTGTTGATTATGTTGGTGATAAAAGAAATTACATCCGTAATGATATAATTAATATTTTCACATGCGTTACGCAAAATTTTCTTACCGTTTTTTCCGGAGAACCCGGAACAGGCAAAACGTCTATGTGCAATATAATAGGTGACATACTTGGTCTGAATCAGTTTGGCAAGGATATAAACAGATTCGTTTCGGTTTCGGTAGAAAGAGGTTGGTCTTCGAAACGTGATTTTATAGGATATTATAATCCACTTACAAAAAAGTATGATAAAAACAACAGTAAGGTTTTTGACGCTCTGCAGACGCTGGATCTCGAAAGAGATAATTCAGAATACCCATATCTAATTACCTTGGATGAAGCAAACCTCAGCCAGATGGAATACTACTGGTCTGATTTCATGCGCCTTGCAGACAGGACATCCGATCTTGATTCATATATCAACATAGGTACTGAAAACGATTTTTTTGTTCCCAGAACATTACGCTTTTTGGCAACTATCAATACCGATCAGACAACAGAACCGCTTTCACCCAGACTTATTGACAGAGCATGCATCATAAAACTGCCTGAAGCTAAACTGAAAAAGAACACAAACACAGATACGCCGAGTGAGCATATAACCTGGGATGCCTTATATAACGCATTTGCAAAGGATGATGAACTCAGCACATCGACTGAAACCGCCCTTGAAAGCATATACGGCACATTTAAAACATTCGGTATGAGTGTAAGTCCGAGAATAAAGCTCAGCATAGAAAAATATATCAAGACGGCCCAAAGCCTTATGACAGGCGGCGATAATGCACTGGCTAGAGAGATTGCAATAGATTATGCGGTTGTTCAGAAATTACTTCCGAAAATCAACGGATATTACTCTGACTATGAGCAATTCTTCAAATCAATCAGACAGCTTTGCGAAAAATACAATCTGAACAAAACACTTTCTGCAATAGAGAAAATTGAAGAATCACAAGGACGCAACATGGGATACTGCCAGTATCTTATCTGAGGTGGTAATTCTTATGGATAATATCGAAATAACTCTCACTACGAGGAGGCACGGTTGTGTAATTATTCCGCTGTGTCTAGGTGAAGAAGAAATATTCTCAAGTAATGATTATGTGTTTAACAACGAAAACTACAGTTTTTCAATTTCTTCAAAATACGGCCTTCCGACAAAGCTTTTCGTAAATGAAGACTATTTTGAAATTGATGCAGACGAAATCACCTCAGACACGATTAAGTTTCAGCCTTTGTTACAGGATTCAAAGCATTGTCTTTTTTTCGACTACTTTGGCACAGTATGCATTAAATTAGAGATACATGGGAAGATATACAGTTCAAAAAGTATATCCGTTATGGTCAATGATAATTGTAAAGGCAGAAATCTATTAAAAATGGTTGAATACATTTCTGACAACAGCCGTGGCTTTCTTTATAATGAAACTGAATACGCTTCGCTTGGCGATGAATTTACACATTACAATAATATTTCAATGGCTACAAAAATTCAATTATTGAACGAGATCAGGGACATATATAGACAATCGTATAGATACCTTCAGAACAATCCGTATACCAAGCTGCGTAAAGAAGAAAAAATTGTGCCGTTTGCAAAAGTTACTTCATTCAATCCTTGCACTGTGCAATACATTGCCACTCATTCAGACGAGTTGGATGCAGTAAATTATAATACAGGAATACAATTCAACAAGCAATTTTATCAGCCTGTTCGCACCAAAGCAGTGTTAAACGTTTATTCGTATGATACATATGAAAACAGTGTTTTGCTTGGATTTCTTCAGACAATTGTAATTGATATTTCGAAAACCGTAGATCTGCTCAAGAAGAAATATACTGTCAAGAATAAGTCTGCGGCGCCTGTAGGGTATATTGATTCTATGTATGAAATCTACCACAGTACCATAAAAATAATAGCGCACTATATAGATACGCTTGTGGAATTGAAAGATGAATATCAGAAACTGTATTTATATTATTTTCGTCTGTTTGATTTTAAAGCGTCACCTGTTAACGCCACACCTGTATTCACTCCGGTTTTTCGCTCGGTGAATGCTTACAGACAACTGTATCGGGTAATTCATAAATGGTTTACCTGCAACAGTTCTGAATTCAGTCATGAAGATCTTGTACTCAGCTTTATTTCTTCAAGCAAGATTTATGAGTATTACTGCCTTGTCAAGATGTTGACGCATATAAAATCGGCTTACGATTTCAAAATACAGAATTCATACAATGCTCATTACATGACAAAGAGTAAATTCAATTTAAACACAAAATATAACAATACATTTATTTTTCAAAATAATGAAATACGACTGACCGTTTATTTTCAGCCTGTTATCAGCGGAAATGATTTAGCGGAAAATGAGATAGGTTTGTTCCGGAACACTTCTACAACTGTTAAAAACGATACGGCCGACAAAGGTTATATCTATACTCCGGATTATATTATAAAAACAGAAAGCAAAGGTATATCGCAATATCTGATACTGGATGCTAAATTCAGTACGACGGATATAATCAGACGGCAACAGCTTCAGGAACTGGTGTATAAATATTTGTTTTCTATCAGTACGATCAATTCCAAAGATATTGTCAGGGGGCTATATATTATTTGCGGAAAATCAGATTCAGCCGACAGCGACAGCACTGTTCACGATCTTGCAAAAAATATCGGTATCAAAATTGAACCGTTTGCGGAAATCATCACAATGTCGGGAAATGACACAACGGATTATTATGCTCCTTCAAAAATTCTTGAAAGCATAATCAATGGGTGAAAAAGAAGCGGAAAAGTCAGTTCCATAAATATATCCGGAGATTTTTCTCAAGTGTTGTAATTATATAACGGTTATAGAGCGAAAAGCTCCCTTATGCGAAAAAACGCATAAGGGAGCTTTTTTGTTATGCTTATTCGCCGTTGTAAAGCTCGTAGTAGGTCAGGGCATCTTTCATAAAATGCTCGGTCACGTTGAAGTAATCGGCTAATTGCCAAAGCTCTGTAAGGCCGCTTCTGATTGCTTTTATAAGCGTTCTTCTGGTGAACGTGTGGGTCACAGCCCACGCTGTAGCACGGCGTTCACATCTGCCGCGGGGGATGACGGGACAGTTTGCGTCATAGAAGGCGCCGGTCATGCAGTGTCCGAGCTCGTGAACGGTTTTTTCTTTTCGGTCGGCTATACTTTTCACTTTATGAGGGTCTATGGCGATAATGCACATACCGTCGGTGCATTGGCTCATAGCGCCCTGTTTGCCTTTCATACGCATATCTACAATAAGTATATCGTTATCCTGTGCGGTTTTTATAAGCTGTTCCAATTATCATTGCCCTCCCTTCAGAGCATTGCATCGGTTTACTTCTTTCCGTCCTTTTCTTTGCTGCGGCGGAGCTCAAGCTGGAGCATAGCAAGACGTTTTACATCGTCGAGTACATCGTCGTCTATTTCGGTTTCACCGAAAAGTGCGAATTTAAGGCGGGGGTCGGATACCCTTGCGGTATCGCCGCTCATAAGAAGCGTGTCTGTGTCTGTGCCGAAATATTCGGCTATTTTCAATAATGTGGCGAACGGCGGCTCACGCTTTCCTGTTTCGTAAAGGCTGTACGCCTGCTTGGTTACGCCGAGATATTCGGCTACCTGCGCCTGTGACGCACCTTTTGCTTTACGAAGCTGTTTTATCCTCTCGGAAAATGCGCCTGAAACTGTGCCGGAGTTTTTGCTCATTTAAGGTTCATCCTTTCGTATTGACGTTCTGTTGTCTGAGATAATTATAACAACATTGTGTTGAATTGTCAATAAAAGAAACAAAGTGTTGTCAAAGATTGTTGCAGTTCAACGAAAATGATGAATTTATGCTACAAACAGTTGACAAATAGTCCTGCGTGTGCTATCATTATGACAACGGAAAGTTGCAACGACTTTCACGGTCATCATTTTTGATACGCTTGATAATTCCTATAAAGGCTATTATAGCGTATTTTGTGTACTAAAAAACGTACACGATTTCGAAAATGAAGAAAAAATCAGAAAAACGGAGGGGATATATGTACAGATGCTTAAGATGCGGAGGAACGTATGACAGCAATGAGTTGACACGGACGCTTCAGTACCGTGGAGAATATCAGGGAACGGCTGCATATGAAACCGAGCGGAGCTGTCCTGCCTGCGGGTACGATGTGGAGTATTGCGGAGAGTGGAGCGACGACGTGTACGATTATGACGAACTGTTATAATCAAGGCGAAAACGGTCAGGAAGGGGGAGATATACACGGAAAGAAGAAGGGGCATAGAAATCACGCAGGAAATTCTTGATAAAATCAGCCACTGTATCGAGCTTGGGTACAGCGATGTGCAGACGGCGGAATTGCTCGGGATACATCGCACAACGCTGAGAAACTGGAAGCTGACGCACGATGAAATAAGGAGATTATATCAAAGTGACGGACAAGACGGTGACGAGGAGAGAAAAAAGCAGGTCGAGGAGGCATTGCTGAAGCGTGCAATAGGATACACACAGACGGAAATCACAAGGCAGGTCGGAAAGGACGGTAAGCTGGGTGTTGTCAAAACGGTTGAAAAGCAGGTGATGCCAAGCACAACGGCGCAGATCTTCTGGCTGAAGAACAGATGCGGTTACGAGTGGGACGGCGGCGTGGTTGACGATGAGGAAAACGAAGGAGGAGTTGTGGTGATACCCGAGGCGAGAACGGAGAATGAGGGTGAGTTTTGATGAGGATGGATATGGTTTTGAGAGGGTTGTGGGGATGGTGGGAAGTTGGAATGGTGGACAGGTGGGGATGGCGATGGATTTACAGAAAAACGGGAGGTGTTGCTGAGATGAAAGATAATGATGTAAAAGGCGGAAGGAGGGTGGTATGGTCGCCGCAGGAAAGGCAGGCGGAGTTTATGCAAAGGGGAGAGTATGAGGCTTTGTACGGGGGTGCCGCCGGCGGAGGTAAGTCTGACGCACTTCTGGCGGAGGCGCTCAGACAGGCGGATAAGGCTTGCTACAGGGGGATAATTTTCAGAAAAACGTATCCGCAACTGACGGAGCTTGAGGACAGGTCGCAGACGCTTTATAAAGGTGCATATCCTGCGGCGAGGTACAACAAGACCAAGCACTGCTGGAGCTTTCCGTCAGGGGCTAAAATCTATTTCGGTGCGATGCAGCATAAGAAAGACAGGCTTAACTATCAGGGCAAGCATTATGACTTTGTGGGGTTCGATGAACTGACGCAGTTTTCCTTTGATGAGTATAGTTATATGTTTTCGAGAAACAGGCCGGGCGGAAAAGGCACGAGGGTGTATATCAGAGCCACGGCGAATCCGGGCGGTCCGGGTCATTCGTGGGTAAAGCAAAGGTTTATAACGGCAGGCGAGCCGATGAAACCGATAATAGAAGAACATAAGGTGAAAAAGCCCGACGGGGCGGAGATAATCATAAGAAAATCGAGAGTGTTCATCCCGGCGAGCGTATTTGACAATAAGGAGCTGTTGCGAAACGATCCGGAATATCTTGCGAGCCTGTCTATGCTTCCGACCGCCGAGAGAAAGGCGCTTCTGTACGGGGATTGGAACAGCTTTACGGGGCAGGTTTTCACCGAATGGAGAGATGACCCGGAGCATTATTGCGACAGAAGATGGACGCACGTCATAGCGCCGTTTGAGATACCTCGCCACTGGGAGATAGTGAGGGGATTTGATTTCGGGTATACAAGGCCGTTTTCGGTAGGGTGGTATGCGGTGGATACTAAAGGGTGCATCTACAGGATAAGAGAATACTACGGTTGTACGGATAAGGCGAATGAGGGCATAAGGCTTGAGCCGTCAGCAATTGCAGAGAATATCAGAAAAATAGAGCGTGACGATCCGAATATAAGAGGGAGAAATGTGTACGGGGTCGCAGATCCTTCAATATTCGATAAAAGCCGTGGGGAAAGCGTCGCAGACCTTATGGCACGGTCGCCTTACTTTATAATCTGGTCGCCGGGGGACAACGCAAGAATATCGGGTAAGATGCAGTACCACAACAGGCTGGCGTTCAACAGTGACGGGGAGGCGATGTTCTATTGCTTCAACACCTGCAGAGAGTTTATCAGGACTATTCCTGCGCTTATGTATGACGAAAAGAACGTGGAGGATATTGACACAACGATGGAGGATCACATATATGACGAATGCAGGTATGTCCTTATGGAGCATCCTATCGCCGCACCGGTAAAGCGTGGTGAGGTTCCTGCAGGCGACGATCCTCTCGAACAGAGAAAGCCCGAAAGAGCGGAATCGTTCTATATGATGTGATTATGAAAGGAGAAATATGAAGAAAATCGGTAAGGAGCAGGTGCGTAAGGCAAGACAGACGCTTGCAAAGTATAAGGAGGGGAAGGCGGTACTCGACAAGAGAATCGTGTCAAACGAGCAGTGGTGGAAATTACGGCACTGGGGCGAAATAGGCTGTGACAAGGACGATACAAGGCCTATGCCGGCATCGGCGTGGCTGTTCAACTCGTTGGCAAATAAGCACGCTGACGCTATGGACAATATACCTGAGCCTACGGTACTTCCGAGAGAAAAAAGCGACGAGGAGGTCGCAAAGCAGTTATCGTTGATACTTCCTGCGATACTTGAGCGCTGTGGCTACGAAAAGCTGTACAGCGACGGCTGGTGGTACAAGCTCAAGAACGGCAGTATGTGTACGGCTGTTGTATGGGACCCTGACGCTGACGGCGGTATGGGGGATATAGCGATAAGAAACGCAGATATTCTGAATCTGTTCTGGGAGCCGGGAATAAAGGATATTGAGGAGAGCGCAAACCTTTTCTATGTGACGCTTGTTGACCGTGAACGGCTGAATCTGATGTACCCTGAACTTTTGGGGGAAGATACCGAAAGCGTTGCGGGCGGTACTGAAAACGTGGAAAAGTACAAAACGGAGGATAAGAAGGACGACAGTGCGAAGGTCGAAGTCGTCGACTGGTACTACAAGAAAACGATAAACGGCAGAAAACAGCTCTGCTACTGTAAATTCTGCGGCGACAGGGTGATATATTCGAGCGAGGATGATGAAAGCTGTGCCGACGGATTCTATAAACACAGCCGTTATCCCTTTGTTATGGATACGCTGTTTGTGCAGGAGGGAACTCCGTGCGGATTCGGCTACATAGATGTTATGCGTGACGCACAGATGTATATAGATAAGCTGTCGCAGGTCGTTCTTGAGCATACGGTGATGATGAGCAGAAAGAGATATTTTATCCGACAGAACAGTGCGGTGAACGAAGCCGAATTTGCCGACTTAAAAAACAGGTTCGTTCACGTTGCGGGAAATCTCGGTGAAGAGGATATAAGGGAAATTAAGGCAGAGCCGCTTGACAGCTCGGTGATGAATGCACTGAGTTTTAAAATAGACGAACTGAAGGAAACGAGCGGAAACAGGGATTTTTCTCAGGGGTCGGTTTCAAACGGCGTTACGGCGGCAAGTGCCATTGCGGCTTTACAAGAGGCAGGAAGCAAGCTGTCGAGGGATATGATAAAGGGAACGTATTTTGCGTTCCAGCAGGTGTGCTATCTGATAATAGAACTGATAAGGCAGTTTTATGATACGCCGAGGAGCTTCAGGATAACCGGGGGATATGACGCTTTTGATAACTCTGCCATAAAGGAGCAGAGCAGGGAGCTTTTCGGGGTGCAGCTTGGGACAAAGAAGCCTGTTTTCGATATAGTATGCACGGCATCAAAGAAATCGCCGTTTTCCAAAGCATCGCAGAATGAACTTGCAAAGCAGCTTTTTCAGCTTGGATTTTTCAATCCGGAAACGGCGGTGCAGGCACTGGGCTGTCTTGCGATGATGGACTTTGAGGGAAAAGAAGAAATTGAGCGTGTAATAAGGGATAACGCAGGAATGAACGAGGTGAAGATATGACAAGAGTAAGAATAGACAAGTCGGGTCTTGGCAGGGATATTTATATCACGGGACACTGTGCGAACGAAAACAGCGGGTCGGCAGAGGCTACGCTTGTATGTGCGGCAATGACAACGCTTGCACAGACGATAGCGCAGAATGTTTTTGACAGCGAGGACACGGGGGATACCGATATTATTGATGTTACGCTGAGAAGCGGTCAGGCGGTCATAAGCTATGTGACGGACGACGACGGGCTGAACACGGCGGTTGACGGGATATGCAAGGGGTTTGATATGCTGGAGGAAAACTATCCGGAATATGTATCCTGCTGCAGAAGTGAGAGGTAAATATGGAAGCGACAGAGAATGTGCAGGCGACAGATAACGGTAAAGAAAACGCTGAAACAAGTGAAGAAGTAAAGGTACAAAAGAGTGATGAAAGCCTGAGCGAAAACAATAAACCGAATGAAGCCGAAAAAGAACAAAACGAGGATAAGGCGGAGCTTTTCAGGCAGGCGGTGCTTAAGTCAAAGCGTGAGAGGGCGGCAAGGGCAGAACGGATATTGAGCCTTGTGGCGCAGTTTTGCGGAGCGGATAAATGCGACTACGACGGAATAGAAAATGCGGTATCCGAGAGGAACTTCGAGCGGTGCAGAAGAAACGATATGGAGTACAGGCTGGAGCGGTGGCAAAAGGAAAGCGAGGAGGTAAAGCAGACATATCCTCAGTTTGACCTTGCGAAAGAAATGAGTGACAGAAGATTCTTTTCGCTGTGCTATAAGGGCGTGGGGCTTGAGGAGGCTTATCTTATCGTGCATAAGGACGAGCTTTTTACCGCCGCAATGGAATATGCGGCATCTGAACTTATGAGAAGCGGTGCGTTCTGTAAAAGCGGCAGAATGAAGGAAGGTGCGCTGTCGCCTGCGGGAGAGGTTACGAAAAGCGAGAAAAGCCTGTCTAAAAATGAGCGGAAGGAGCTTATCAGACGGACGGAGAGAGGGGAAAGAGTAGTGCTTTGATCGTTTATGAATGAGAAGGAAGGTGGTGAGATATGAATATTGCAACGGGAGGGCAGGCGGGAATTTAAAAAAGCCACAGCCGCACGGGGAAAAGTTTTGCGGCAGGCAGAAACGATAAGAAAAAACGATAAGAAAATAGAAAGATGACGGTATCAGCCGTCGGGAAAGGAAATCTATATGAAGATGAGAGAAGTTAAATTAAATCTGTTCGATGTACAGACAACAGGACAGGCAAGTCTGTCCGCCGAGATGAAAACGTTCTATGAGAACACGCTGATAGATATGGCGGAGCCTAAGCTGGTGCATGACCGCTTTGCAGACAAATATCCGATACCCAAGAATAACGGCAAGACAATAGAACTGAGAAAGTACAGCTCGCTTGCAAAGGCGACAACGCCGCTTGTCGAGGGCGTTACACCTGCGGGAAATATGCTGTCGGTAACAGCTAAGACGGCAACAGTGAATCAGTACGGCGACTATATCAAGCTGTCGGATATGCTGGAGCTTACCGCAATCGACAACAATGTAGTGCAGTCAACAAAGCTGCTCGGCAGTCAGTCGGGAAGAACGCTTGACACGATAACAAGAGAGATAGTGAACGCAGGAACGAATGTTATATATGCCTGCGGCAAGGACGGCAGCGAGGTGCTGTCAAGAGATGAGCTCGGCAAGGACTGCGTTTTATCGGTGGATACGGTATTCCGTGCCGCCGCACAGCTTGAGAGCATGAATGCAGACGGAATAGACGGGGAGAGCTATGTTGCGATAATTCACCCTTATGCCGCATATGACCTTATGAGAAGTGCGGAGTGGGTCGATGTGCATAAGTATGCCGATCCAGAAAGCATATTCAAGGGGGAGATAGGCTCGCTCGGCAATGTGAGATTTGTAAAAAGCACGGAGGCGAAGATATTTGCCGATGAAAGCTGTCCGCAGTTCTATCAGCTGACCTCGGATGCAAATTTCCTTGAGGGAAAGGACTATTATACTAAGTCGGGCGACAGCTATCAGAAGGCAAGTGTTTCGGCGGGCGGACAGGTCACAGCCTCGACATATTATGAGAAGAAGGCGCTTGCGGTGTTTTCTACTCTGGTTATAGGAGCGCACGCCTATGCGGTGACGGACGTTGCCGGCGGCGGTCTTCAGCACATAGTAAAGCAGCTCGGCTACGGTGACGATCCTCTGAACCAGAGAGCGAGCGTGGGCTGGAAGGCGGTACGCACAGCCGAGATACTTACGGACGAGTATATGGTGAGAATAGAGAGCTGTTCTCCTGTTTATTCGGAAAAGACGAGCGCAAATTAAAGCCGGTAAAGAAAAACCGGAAAAAGCGGCACAGGGTCACTGCAGGGTATGGTGACAGCAACGGCAGTGCGGGAGGGTAAGGGGAATAATATTGCAAAGGAGAAATATATGAAAGAAAACTTAACTGAGCTTGTGGCGGTAAGGCTGTTCAAGGACAACGACAAGTACAGCTCGGATGTGTTTGTATCGGTGAACTGCAACAATTATCTTATACGCAGAGGTGAAACGGTGATGGTGCCGTTGTTCATAAAAAAGGAACTGGACAGAGCTGAGCTTCAGAGAAAGAGAGCGGAGTACTACCGTGATGAAGGATGGAAGCAGTCGCTGATAGTGCAGGAGGGTAAGTGATGACGGTAAAGGAAGTCATTGAAACGGTTGACGCACTGCGACCGAACGAAATCGCCGCAGAGGACAAGAGAAAGTGGCTTTATGAGCTTGAAAGCAGAATATATGAGGATCTGTATGTTACGCACGAGCATGAGGGGATTGAGTTTACCGATACGGAAAATATCACGAGCGACGGTACAACGGAGCTTTTCATAAAGGCTCCGCACGATGAGATATACATTCTTTATCTTTGCTCGCTGATAGATTTTTACCATGCGGAGTATGAGAGATATGCCAATGACAACGCTCTGTTTGAGGCTCTGTATGAAAGCTGCTGCCGTTTCTGGAACAGCAGGCATATTTCGTGCGTGAGAACCGAGATCACGGGATAGGAGGAAGAACTTGGCGGTAAGAGAAATAACGGGTGGTACGGAAAGTGCCGTAAAGTTCGGCGGTATCGATCGCTCGAACGGTACGCCGCTTGGATACTGGCAGGAGCTGTACGGTATGGATTTTACCGCTTTTCCTGCGCTTAAAACGGTAAAGCCGTTTTCGTACAAGGCGTTGGCTGACGGTATAACGGGGTATATCATAAAAAACGGAGAGATAGTATACACAAAGGCGGATGGTATATATATTTCGGGAGTGAAAACGGCGGTAAATCTCAGCGCAGGGGAAAAACAGCTTGTGTCGCTGGGAGCATACATACTGATAATGCCGGACGAGGTGCTTGTAAATACCGCTGATACGCCTGCAAGCGTGCAGTATACGGCAAAGCCATCGCTTTCAGGCACACTGTTCGAATATAACCAGAACCAGACACGGCCTACGGTTTCTATATATAAGCTGTTGTATCTTGATGTGCCTGAGGAAAGCGTAGCGCTGTCAAGCTACAGCGTTGGCGATATGGTCAGGATAGATTATGAATACGGCGGAAAGAAACAGTACCTGTCTGTAGTGATAAGCTCGGTGGGAAAGGAAAGCTACAGTATGGACGGGTGTGTGTCGATTAACTTCGACACGAGTGCATACAGCGATACCTACTATTTTTATACGGAAAAGCGGAAGATGGACAAATTCATGGTGCCTAATATAAAGAATGCGGTCTTAAGCTGTCCGATACCGAAGATGGATTTTATAACAGAGCATAACAACAGGCTGTGGGGGTGTTCGTCGGCAAATCGTGAAATATACTGTTCAAAGCTCGGAAGTGCTACGGAGTGGGGAAGCTATGACGGCATCTCAACTGACGCATGGGCGGCAACGGTAGGGTCTGACGGGGATTTCACCGGAGTATGCGTTTACGGGGGAGGCGTACTGTTCTTTAAGGAAAATGTCGTCCATATTGTCTACGGCACAAGAGCGTCAAACTTTACGCTAAGCACTGTAAAGCTGAGAGGTGTTCAGAAGGGCAGTGACGGCTCGCTGTGCATATCGGACGGACTGCTTTATTATAAGGCGCCAGAGGGGATATTCAGCTTTAACGGCTCTGCATCGGTGAGGATCGACGCAAAGCTGGGTGATGATATTACCGATACGGCGGTGATGACGGCAAACGGAAGATATGTTGTTATGTGTGCGGCTGACAAAACGGTGTATTATTATGACAAGCGCTACTCGGCGTGGTACACAAGGCGGCTTGCAGATGTAATCTCGGCGCACGAGATAAACGGCAGGCTGTATGCCGTTACCCGTGACAGCAATAAAAAGATGAGGCTTGTAATGCTTGTCGGAAACGACAGCGGTTATACGGACAGTGACAGGAGTGAATTCTCTGCGGTCAGCGGCGAGCTTGGCAGAGGAAGCATATTCAGAATATATAAAAAGCTGAGAATGTCGCTGTATCACAAAAAGCAGGACAACGAAACGCTTGAGCTGTCGGCATATATAAGCACTGACGGCGGAGAATGGAGGAAGGTATATGAGCTTTGCAGTGAAAAGGGGAATGGCGAAGAAATAGCTGTCGCTCCTGTAATACCGCTCAGAAGCAGAAAGATAAAAATAAAGATATGCGGCGAAGTAAGCGGTGACGCTTATGCAACGCTGTACGGCATATATCTTGACAGCGAAAAGGGAAGTGAGATATGTGGATAATCTGAATATGAGCTTTGCTCCCGATAAATCGGCGGAGGACAAAGGACGGATAAATGCGGTTGAGGATTATCTGTCACTCCTTACCGAAAGGATAAAATTCTGTTTTAACGGCATTGATGAGAATATTGCGCAGAAGTCGGACGGCAAAGAGGAAAAACAGCTTATTTACAGTACGATTGCAGGCGAAGTGGGACAACTCACCACTACCGGCATCGGCTGTGAGATATTCAACGACTATGAAAATAATATCGCAAGCTCGCTTTACGCACACGCCGAAGGAAGCGGCACGAAGGCAACGGCACCCGGTGCGCACGCAGAAGGGAACGGCACCACAGCAAGCAACTCATACGCACACGCTGAAGGGAGAGAAACAACTGCTTCAGGGGAGAGTTCGCACGCAGAAGGAAACAACACCACAGCAAGCGGTTATTGCAGCCATGCGGAAGGATACAATGCTACTGCAAGCGGCGGATACAGCCACGCAGAAGGGTATAATGCCGTAGCAAGCGGTTTTTACAGACACGCAGGAGGAATAAACAGCGAAGCGAAAGCGGAAGCATCCTTCGCTCACGGCGAGCATGCGGTATCCAATTATCGAGGCGGTGCGGCTTTCGGCATCAGCAACAAGACCAAAGAAGCACTTTTGGTTGTCGGAAACGGCTCGCCGGGAGGAAGTTACGAAAGCGATGCACTGGTGCTTGACGATGGCGGGAATCTGTGGGTGGCAGGCAGTATAAAGTGCGGCGGTGACAGCGGAGGTTATACCTTGTCGCCTGCGACAGCCGACACGCTCGGCGGAGTGATGATAGGCGATAACATATCGGTAACGGCTGACGGGGTTATCTCGGTGAATCTGTCGGCGTATCTGAAAAACACGGATATAGCGGACTGGGCAAAAGCTGAAAGCAAGCCTGTGTATACAGCGGAAGAAGTCGGAGCGGCAGAGAAAAATCATACACATAATATGTCGGATATTACGGATATGCCCGAATGGACGAAAACCGAGAATAAGCCTGCGTATACGGCAAGCGAGGTCGGACTTGGCAATGTAGACAACACCGCAGATATAGACAAGCCTATATCGACAGCGACACAGACGGCACTTGACGGTAAGGCAGATACAGGACACACGCACACGGTATCCGACATCACGGATATGCCTGCATACTTGACACAAGAAACCGATCCGACAGTGCCTGCGTGGGCAAAGGCAAAAAATAAGCCTACATACACAGCCGATGAAGTCGGAGCGGCAAAAAAGAAACACACACATAACGTGTCGGATATCACAGATATGCCAGAATGGGCGAAAGCCGAGAATAAGCCTGCTTATACGGCAAGCGAGGTCGGAGCGGCAACAGCGGCAGATATTACTGCGGCGGTGAATGCTGTCGAGATTGGCGGAAGAAATCTGCTGTATGACAGCACGGGGAACATCAAAAACGGCTGGAGCGGTAACACTATAATAACGGTTGATGGCGGAATATCAGGAAATAGCCTTGCAATATCCAGAACTGGCTATTCCGGCAATGCACGATATTTTGGCACGAGCAAGAGGCACTTTCTGACGGATTTCGAGGTCGGCACAAGCTACACGCTTTCGGCGTGGATAAAGGTCAGAAGCGATGTCGAGCTTGACGCAAGCGGCTATGTAATGGCAAGATTCCGTTCCGCTGATAATACGAAGCTGCATATTTTACCGCTTACCGTCAACAACAAATCCAAAAAGGACGAGTGGCTCTACTGCGAAAAGACTTGGACGATAGACGACAGCGACATAGCGAAGCTCGAATGCGTAGCGCTTGCACTTGATAAAAACGGCATGATCGAGGCTTGCAACATCAAGCTCGAAAAAGGCACTAAGGCTACAGACTGGTCGCCTGCGGTCGAAGAGGATACGGAGCGTATCGCAAGCCTTGAAGCAAGAGTGGCGGCGCTTGAGGCTATGGCGGTATCGGGAGGTGAGGTATAATGTTGGATTTTGGCAGATGGATAGTCGAGGTTGCTGTGAACGGCGTTAAGAGCGGCAGCTTTGACAGAGCGTGGGCGGCTATGCAGCTTGGCAATCATTACAGCCGTGACAGAATCACGGCGGAGGATATTGCGAGGTTTGATGAGGAGATGAATGAGTATGAGGCAGAGATGAACGAGGCGGATAATACGGAAATTTATGAGGAGGTTATATGAGCGAAAAACAGAAAAACAAGGACAAGGACAGCGCTCCGGTATATAAGAGCGGATACGGCGACGCACTGAAAAACAATCTTGCAAAGGTTATGGAAAAGAAGAACTTCACCTATGACGCAGATAAGGACAAGCTGTTCTCACAGTATAAGAACAGCTATGAAAAGTCGGGCAGAACGGCTATGCGTGACACAATGGGAAATGCGGCATCGCTTACGGGCGGATACGGCAACAGCTATGCGGTTACTGCAGGTCAGCAGGCGTACAACAGCTATATGTCAAAGCTCAGCGATAAGATACCCGAACTTGAACAAAGGGCGTATGAACGTTATAAGGATGATGAGGAAAGTGCGTATAAGCGACTCAATACGCTTATAGGGCTTGAGAAGTCGGACTACGGAAGATACCGTGACAGCGTTGACGATTATAACACAAACAGAAATTTTGAATATAATAAAAGTAAGGACGCTCTGGCACAGCGTAATTTACAGGCGCAGTTTGAACGGGATAATTACGAGAACGACAGGGATTATAACCGCAGGGTATATGAAAACAACAGGGATTATAACCGTAGGGTGAGCGAAAATGACAGGGATTATGCTCAGAAGGTGTATGACAGCGACCGCAATTATCAGATAAAACTGAACAGCTCGCTGAAAGACGCTGTGGAGAATGAGGAAACCGGCAGTACGAAATTTTCACCGAGCGACGCTTATGATTTTATCAGCAAGTACGGGGATAAAATCTACACGGACGAGGAATATATCGAGGCACTATATCAGCTTTACGGTGATAAAGATGGCTTCTTTGACTGGGTGGAGCAGATGGAGATACCCGGTGACACAAAGGGCACAACGTATCTTGAACTGTTGTATGAGATACATCCGGAGCTTAAGCCGACAACGTTTAAGAAAATGGGTATGCCTGATGACGAGCTTATAAGAAGAACCGCAACAGGCGGCGGAGCTACGCCTCCTCATTCCCAGAGCTTCTGGTGGTTGAATCAAGGGATGACAAAAAAGTAAAAAAGTCAAAGCAAAGGAGGGGAAATATGAGCAGGATACAGATAATTATAGACAGCATAGCAGGTGCTGTCGGAGCGGTGCTGGGATTTATGTACGGCGAGGTAAACGGCTTGTTCCGTGCGCTTATCGCTTTTATGATCCTGGACTATGTGAGCGGTGTGCTTGTGGCGATAGCAGAGAAGAAGCTGTCAAGTGCGGTAGGCTTCAAGGGGATAGCGAAAAAGCTGCTGATACTTGTGTTCCTGTCGGTAGGTCATATCGCAGACACCTATGTACTTGGCGGTGTGCCTGTCGCTATGACGGCGGTAATGCTTTTCTATATCGCTAACGAGGGAATCAGCATTGTCGAAAACGCATCGGCACTGGGACTGCCGGTGCCGCAGAAAATAAAGAATGTACTAAGGCAGATAAAAAGTAAAAGCGGGGAGGACGACAGTGAGAACAAAGGGCATTGATATAAGCAGGGCACAGGAGCAGTTCGATTTTACGGCTGCTGTGTCGGCAGGCGTGAAGTTTGTAATTATCCGTGCCGGCATACGCACGGACGAGGACACTTATTTCAGACGCAATATCGAGCAGTGCAGAAAGCTCGGAATAGATTTCGGCTGTTACTGGTATGTTACGGCGACAGACACAGCGGAGCTTGACAGGCAGATAAATGCGTGCGTCAAGGCGATAGGTGACGAAAAACCGTCATATCCCGTGTTCTGCGACATGGAGGAACAGCGTCAGATAGACAACCTCACAAGCAAGGAAAGAACCGATATGGCGCTTGAGTTCTGCGACAGGCTGAATAAGGCAGGGCTTCCGTCGGGAGTGTATGCTAATCCTTCGTGGCTTGAAAGCTACTATCAGAAGGAACGTATTGTTGGAAAGCATGATATATGGCTTGCACACTGGACCGAAAGCCCGGATTATGCAAGCAGATATGACTATGGGCAGAAAATGTGGCAGTGGGGTATTGACAGTATCGCAGGAAAGGACGTTGACGGGGATATTTGCTTTGTGGATTATCCTACGATAACGGCAAAATGGTATAAGGAAAACTGCGGTGATATGCCGGAAAAGCCGGAAAAGCCCGTGAATCTGTTTAAAAAAGGCGACAGCGTGAGGGTGAAGCGTGGTGCAAGGTTTACAAACGGAGTAGAGCCGTATTCTTATGTGTATGATACAATCTATACCGTTCAGCAGGTGTCGGCAAGCGGCAAGGAAACGCTTATAGGCATAGCGGGTGTGCCTACCGGCTGGCTTTATACAGAGAATCTGTACAAGGCGGAAAAGGCGGAAAGCACGAAAAACAATGGCACAATGCAGAAATTCGCTGTAGGCGATAAAGTCAAGGTGAATTACGGCGCAAAGACGTATAACGGCGGTTCGCTTGCGTTGTTCGTGTACACGAATGTGTACGAGGTTATGCAGGCAGGCTCGGGTGACAGAGAGGACTATATTGTTATTGGTCAGGGCGGACAGCTCACTGCGGCGGTAAGAGCGGAGGATTTAAAGAAAATATAGCATAAAAATAACGCACAGGCGAACAGCCTGTGCGTTTAGTTTGTAGAAAAAGTCTTATATTTGATGTACTTCTGTTATATCATTCAGCTTAGACTATGACATCAAGTTACGATAGTTCTTTTTGTCTGACAGCACTTCTCGGGTTCGCTATTCGAATTAATACACTTGTCAATATGAAAGAGGGAGACAACCAAAGGGATCAGGGAGAGGGACTGCCGCCC